>ERZ1023881.28-NODE-28-length-87153-cov-46.377609_pt1 | contig 87153 bp, 61 predicted proteins | sample MGYA00380393_ERZ1023881 | MGnify/ENA primary metagenome ERZ1023881 (study PRJEB33179, sample SAMN07449004) | human gut metagenome | biome: Human-gut; feature: Human associated habitat; material: Faeces | host: Homo sapiens | place: India: Bhopal | collected... | reverse complement strand
TTGCTTCTTGTACTACTTGTCTGTTTATGTAAATCTTTTCAAAGAACTCTTTCTTTATTTAACGCCTTCTTAACACAACCGTAACTCGTTTTGCTTGAGGTTTCGTTTGTTCTCGAAAGCGTTTGCAAAGGTATAGCAAAAAAGTTAAACTCGCAAGACTTTCGACAAAAAAGTTTGCAAAAACTTACACTTTTTAGTCTTAAATTGACTAAAATCAAGATAAAAGCACGTTTTAGGGCGCTTTTACCTTGATTTTACAACATTAATGCCAGTATCTGACCTTTACTTCCTTTCCGTGCTTATCCTCCACTTTCAGCCTCAAGTCGCCACCATTATGGTCGAAATAGAGCACACGGATGGGATGAAGACCCTTTTTCATAGCATGCTGACCCACCAAATCACGCGCATCATGCATGCCATCGTTGTCAACAACCATCACTCCGTCTACCGTAAGCTGGCTTCCATCATCCGAATAAAGGCGGAAAGTGTAGACTCCGTCTTCCGGAACTTCCAAGTATCCGGTTATGACCAAACCTATATTTTCCTTTGCTTCCTTAGGTATGCAGACACCATCGGTGACGTATTCGCCTTTAAGCGGCGCCTCCTCTATGCCCTTACACCAATCTCCCGGATAGTCATACCATAGATTGGAGAGTCCGGTCTGAAGCTGCTGTTCTGTGGTTACAGCCTCATGAAGCTGGTCCTTCACAAAGTCAGAGCGGAATGCGTCACCCTTTCTGCCGTCCCTTCCAAACGCGCGGAACACGAAATGCGTGGTTTCAGTCACTGCCATCGGTCCGGTATAAACCGGCGATGTCTGCTGCGGCATCGTACCGTCCTTAGTATACCTTATTGTAACAGACGGATCAATGCAGAACACCTTCACCGTATCCGTAGAGACGAAAACATTTCCACGATTGAGTCCAGTAAGGTCTGGGAGCCTATACTTCACTTCCATCGCCTCAAGTCTGGGCAGCTGCGTGAGCAATCGCTGCGTGAAGCCATCATAATTCATACGCTCAGGCATACTCCATGCCTTCTCAGCCACCGCTGTGAGTCTGGGGAATAACTGATACCACATTCTCTCCACGGAAGCCACCCTCTCCCCCCAGAGGCAAGAATGTATGCCCTTCACAAGCTTAGCCTCGTTGTCGTTAAGCGTTTCGTAGGGATTAAAGTTATATATGCCGGGCAACTTCGTGTCGTCCTCCCTTGTACTGAGATAGAAGAACGACACTGGTACGTCAATAAGATCGTTGCCATGCGACGTCGCCTTCTTTGGTCCCTTCGGCAACCATGATCGCCACCACATCACAGTGGTATACGGCGACAGTCCTCCATCTATGACATCATCCCAAGCTATCATCTTCTTGCCGTTTTCACGGAAGAAGGCTTCCATGTAATGATTAAACCAAGTCTGAAGCTGCGGTTCCGTGGTAAGCCCGTTGTCCGCCATTCTCTTCTGGCAGTCCACACACTTCTTCCAGTTCTTCATATCCACCTCGTCGCCTCCGATATGTACATACTCGAAGGGGAAGAGAGCGAACATCTCTGTCCACACATTACGGCAGAACTCCAGCATCTTGTCCTTTCCCGGACACATCGGCGTGGTGAAGAGTCTGCCCCACCCCGTCTGCTCGAAGCATGAGAGTCCGTCGTAACTCTCGATGGCAGCAAGACTATGACCCGGCATATCTATCTCCGGCACCACATCTATGCCTCTCTTGGCAGCATACGCCACGATGTCTCGCACGTCGTCCTGCGTATAGAAGCCGCCATACTCCTGCGTTCCGTCCTCCGTTGTCCTTATCTTCGACTCCGGCAGCAGCAGGTTGGGCATATCCTCCTTAGCGGCATTAGCCATACAGAGCGAGTCCTGATTGTTGAAGTGTCGCCATGCTCCCTTTACGGTCAGCAACGGATAACGCTTCACCTCCACTCTCCATCCCTGGTCGTCCGTAAGATGCCAGTGAAAGCGGTTGAGCTTATAGTAAGCCATGACGTCAATGAGCTTCTTCAGCTCGTCAACGGTATAGAAATGTCGCGAGCAGTCGACCATCAGTCCGCGCCATCCATATCGCGGACGGTCGCTGACATTAATCTTCGGCAACACCATCTTCTCTCCCTTTACCACGGGCAGAAGCTGTCGCAATGTGGCAATGGCGTTTATCATTCCCGTATATCCAGAACCAGACATGGTGACTCCACCACGCTCCACCTTCAACGAGTAAGCGCCCTCTTCACCATCCTTTGCAAGGCAAAGACGGATGTCGCCACCCTTCGAAACAACTTTTAGCTTCGTTCCGGTCTGAGCCTCGAAAGCGTCAGAGAGGTATTGCGCCGCCGGCATAAGCGACGCATCGTCCACTTCAACCGTGGGTTTGGCACCAAGCACAACGGTGCCTTTCTGCTGATCTATGTGATATGGCTGAGGGATAACCGCTACGTTCTGAGCGACAGCCATCGCTGACATCAGCGACACAGCAGCAAGAATGAATATGTTTTTCAGTTTCATCATTGTGATACGATATATATAATAATGTATATGTTATCTATATATTATATAATGTACGCGTAAAGGAACATTATTCCACAACCACCTCGTCAAGGAAGAACCATGCAGGATAGCCCACGCCATAATGCCAGTCGGGGCACAGACCGAGAGTCTTCACCACCACACGGATGTATCTTGCCTTGATAGGTTTGTCAAGACTTACGACGGCAGGAACGAACTTCACGCTGATGTCACGGTCCTCCGCAAACTCACGAGTGCCCATCAAGCTATACGTCTTGCCGTCCTCGCTGGCATAATAAGCCACGCTCTTAGGCAGCAGAATCCATGCCCCGAGCTGATGCAGGAAGTCGGTGCTGACCTGTCGCACGGTCTTAGTCTCGCCCATATCAAGGACAAAGTCGGCATCCTCGCCGTTCCATCCCACCCAACTCTCCACGTAGGTGGTACCTCCGTATAGTCCGTCGGTAAGAGCCTTGTCTGCGATGGGCTGGTATTTCTCCTGCGGCGGAATGTTCCACGTCACCTTTGCGCCAGCCGCCTTGTTCTTCACGTCGCTCGGCAGGAATCGCTCACGATAGAGTCGGCAGTAGTCGTCCACATTATTGTTACGTTCGTTCAGCGTCGTCACGCCGTACATGGCGCAAGTCTTCTGGAACGTATCGAGCGCCTTCTCCACTTCAGCCTTGTCGCCACCGTTCTCCGTACGTGCAATCTCCAGCTCGCTGTATCTGAGCGGCAGTCGTGCAATGCGGACATGCGCCAGAAGTGCAGAGTCTACCTCCACCGCCTTCTCAGCCTCATCGAAGAGTTCGTTGTACGCCTTGCGCAGGTTGGCGTTCAGCATACCGTTCTTATGAGTTATCGGCGAGTCGTAAATCCACAGCGGCGTGCCTGACGAGAGCAGCGCTCCTGTCAGCATCTGCTGATACCTATATAAATATGTGGCAGCCTGACCGTAATATCCCTTCATGAAAGTCTTCATCAATGAGTCGGCGTCCAGTTCTGGATTCCACATCAGCTTACCAATCATATAAGCCCTCATCTCCGAGAAGTCGGTGCCGAGCGAGCCGTTCACCTGTTCGAAGAGCATCGTAGCGTGATTGCGCTTGAAGAGCTGTATGTTCTTCTTCAGGATATGGAAGTTTGGGAACGGCGCCACCATATTATCGAAGTTGATGCCATAGTCCCACACGAAGATGTTGTTAGATATCTTAGCCCAACCCTCCATTGCCTTTACGAAGTCGCGTCCCGACTCATTGTCCGTGAGCGGCACCTCGCGCTTGCAGTCGATGTCACAGAGCATAATGTTGACGTTAGGCAGCGGCTTCACATGCTTTGGCGGGTGCATGGTGAAGAGATAGGCAAGCGTGGAGAACTGCTTGTCGGGGAATCTCTCTGCCAACTTATTAAGAAATCTTATGTAACAACCTGACGGCGATCCCTCATACTCGTTCACCTTCTTACATTCCGGGCATTGGCAGTAAGTGTCGTTGCCGTCATTCTGGCTTACGGAAATGGTGTTGCGTCCGGGATTGGCCTTGAAAATGGAGTCGATGCGACTGGCCACGATTTCGAAGATATCAGGATTGGTGAGACACCACTGGCTGTGATTGCCGGGACGTCGTTCGCCGCTGATGAACGAGTAATACTCCGGATGCTCCTTGCCATACACCTTCGACGGCAGGAGTCGGTCGAACGTGTGCACCCACATATTGTTGGCGAACAGCTCACTGTGATCCTGCAGCCTCATCCAGTCGCGGTAAGTGCTGTCACTGTTGGAATAGCTGAAGGTCTGGCGGAATCTGAACGCCGGGCTTTCCGCCACGTGCATCTCCGGAATGCGGATGTCCGCCGACGGAGTAAGCGTATAGAAGTCCTTGGCGAGATAGTCCACGTCAAGACATTTCTCCAGCAATGCCGACACGCCGTATATGGCGCCCTTGCCGCCTGCCGACTTTATGGTGAGGGCGCCACGCGTGCAGTCAATGACGTATCCGTCGTCCGTAGCCTCCGTTGTCTTTCCGCCTATCACCACGTCGTTCTTGGCGCGTTTGACTGTGGCTGTGATGTCAAGTTCGGCACCAGACGTCTCGCGTACGAAACGCTGCAACATCTTCGCCGCCTTGCGGTTCACGTCGTTATCCTCAGCAAGGACAATGCGTCCCTGCGGTTTGCCCTTGCTTACAAGGCACACCTGTGCCGTTGCCGCCGTCGGTGCCATAAGGCATGCGAGGAGCAGCAGTTTGTTGAAAATCTTTGTCATTGTAATAGTATGATTATATTTTAATTAAATAGTTTGTTCCGTTCTACTGACGAGCATATTCCGCAGGAGTGATGCCGTATGCCTTCTGGAAGCACTTCGAGAAGTAGCTGGAATTGGAGAATCCCACCATATACATCACCTCGGACACCGAGAAGCGTCCCTCACGCAGCAGTACCGAAGCACGCTGCAAGCGTATGTGGCGGATAAACTCCACGGGCGTCTTGCCCGTCATCTGCTTCACCTTACGATAGAGCAGCTTCGATCCTATCTCAAGCGACTCCTGCAGACGGGTTACATTAAAGTCAGAATCGGCGATATGTGCCTCCACCATATCCGTAATCTTGGCAAGTAGACGGGCATCCACAGAGTCAGCGTCGTTCTTCTTCGCAGCCATCGGCTTGCTGTCAGCCGCCTCCTGCCCTGCGTTTTCCACGTATGCCGAAGCGAAAGTCATCGTCACATCCGTGCCTTCGTTGTCACTATCCACAGCTGCCTGTGCCCCGTTCTGCTTGGCAAACTCATTGACAAGGGCGAGCGTATTGACGTCGGCTGTCTGCGCGTTGCCAACAACGGAAAAATATCGGTTGAATACGAACGGCATGTCAGCCTCAGCTATCGTCAGTCCGGGAATGCCAACCACGACATCCACCTTATCCTTGTCAGCCGACACGGCTATGCTGACAGAAGAATCGGCAGCACGATTACGAGCGGCAAAGTCAATAAGCTGGTCAATGACAAGTTGCAGGCGAGCGACATCCAAGTCAGCATACACCTTCGGCACATTGGTGCGATAACCGATCTCCACCGTTTTGCCATACTTGGTGCGTGCGTCCTCGGCAGCACGTCGGCAGAAATCGGCAATGTCAACGGTAGTGGTAGCCACCGATGCTTTATGGTCTGAGGTCTGCTGCATGTCGAGAGCCTTATACATGAGCGAATTGATGTCCACCACATCGCGACGCATATTCTCGAGAGAACGCATATTGGCTGTGTCGTTCTCAGCACGGAGCATATTGAGCACCGCGCCGAAGAGCGACGTGAGCGGCTTCTTCAGCTGGACAGACAGATTGTCGAAGAACTGTGAGCGGGCAGCCGACTCCTGCATGATACGCTCCTTTGCCTCGCGCTCCTCACGCAGACGGCGGCGCATCATCCAGAACTTCATCACCCATACCACTAAGCATATTAATATAATAAGGTAGACAATCTTTGCCCAAACCGAGAGATACCATGGCGGCAGAATGGTAACGCCGTACGCCATCACCTCTTCCTTCGCCTCGCCCTGTCCGTCCACCAGACGCACCTCCAGCGTATAGTCTCCAGGCGGCAGCGCGTTGTAACTGATGTCCAACCGTTCGCCGTGGATATACTGCCATGTGCGGTCCACTCCCTTGAGGCGGTAAGCATAGACGCACGGCTGCTGTCCTGACTGCGGAAGGTCGGTCAGCTGGAACGTCACGTTGTTCTGTCTTGCCGTCAGCGTCATTTCAGAGAGATACGTAGGATAACCTTCGTCGGAGGTGAACTGCTTTCCGTCCACCATCACACCTGACAGAAACAGCTTGCCTCGATGTCCCTTATCCGTGCCGCCATGAATGACGTTGGCAATGGGTATGCTCACCAAAGCGTCGTTGCCTCCAAGCAATACGCTGCGCGACACGGGGGCATAGCATATTGCCAGCGGACGGAATCCGGGCACGGCAAAGCGCGTGGTCTTGCCGTCCTTGCCTAATATGCAACAGTCCGAACCCATGACAGCCCAGACATTGCCTTCCACCTCACACAGCATGGCAGCGTCCGCAGCGTCATATCCGGTTATGTGCAGCGAACGGCCAGCAGCCGACTCTGGTCCGAAACAGCGCACTTCGCCTTTCATCGCCACCCACACGTTGCCCCGTCGGTCGACAATGAGGTCGCTGACAAGACGGTCCTTGCCCACAAGATGCTCCACCCGCATTGTGGCGGAACTGATTCGGTCAAGTCCGCGGTCGTACATACGTGCATATATCCTTCCGCGTCCGTCCTTCACGAGTTGCCACACGTGCATGCCCTGCAGTTCCTTCAGGAAATGTCGGTCAGCCATGACGGTGGGCGTAGTGGCGCCGAGCAACTTCTTCTTGCTTATCACAAACACGCCACCCATGTACGAGCAAATCCAGTAACGTCCCTGTCCGTCGTCAATGATGTCGTAAGCCCAAGCCGTGGTGTAACGGCGTGACGGGTCGGTGACGATGACGTTACGCATCTGGCGTGTCTGCGGATTGTATATGTTGATGCCGTGGTCGGTGCATACGAGCACCCTTCCGTCCGTATCGGTATACACCCGTCTGACGCGGTTGTGCGACATATAGTGAGTCTGCGAACTCTGACGAAACCACGTTATGCCGTTCATATCGTCAGGCATATATCCATGCGTGGCACCATAGGTAATCAAGCCGTTGGTGCCACCGAGCCACATCCTGCCGTTCCAACCACGATAGATGAGGTGCAGGCAGTTGCCTTCACCCGTATTGGTCAGGTCGCTAAGCGGTATGTAGTCATAAAAGCGACGTTTCCTCAGGTCAGACACACCCTGGTCGGTGCCAGCCCAAAGATTGCCCCATCGGTCAGAGAAGACAGCCCACACGATGTTGTTGGCAATGGAGTGCGGCGAACGCGAGTCGTGCAGGGCATGCCTTACGGTCTTGTCCTTCTTATTGTATATATACAGACCGTTGTCTGTACCGGCATATATAAGACCTGCGTATACCGAGAGCGACTTCACCGAATTGCCCGACAGCGGACTGATGTTCTCAAGACGCTTTCCGTCATACCTGTAAAGAGCGCCCTCCGTACCGATCCATGCCGATTCACCGTCGCCAAGAAGCGCATTGACGAGCGGCTGGCTCCCCTCCCCTATGCGTATGGGCTGAGCCTTGCCGTTACGCAGGACGGTCAGACCGGTCAAGGTGCCGACGAGCAGACCATGACGAGTAGGCAGCAGCGAATACACATTATGCAGCCGGGCGTTCTCCGTACGCTTCGTGCCTGTCTGCACGTCCTGGCTGAAGAGTCCCTGCGCACCTCCATACCACAGGCGTCCGCCGTATATCGTCACGGCACGCATCTCGCCCATGCCGCCGGAAGTCCGCTCTACATAACGTCCGCGGCGGATGTCGTACGCCATGAGTCCGCGCTCCGTAGCCATATATAGCATGTCCTTGAAGATGCAAATAGAGTGGACACGCGTGATGACCGGCGTTCCGTCCGCATCCGTATTGTGCGGAATTGATCGGTAGCCGTCGTAGGCGTAGAGTCCGTGGTCTGTGCCGAACCACATAATGCCCTGCTCGTCCTGCGCTATGGAGCACACGGTGGAGGCGTCGGCAATGCCGACATTCTGGAAGCTCTGGGCAGCAGCCAAGGATGGCATCAACAGCGAAAGAAGGGTGAGGAGGATAATTGTATATAGGTTTCTCATTCAGTTTTGCTCTTAATAGTGACGTATTGCTTAACAGGGCGTTAAATTACAAAAAATATGTCAGATATCGAAACTTACGGAAAAGAATCTATACTTCGCAGAGTGGGTGATAAAGTAAGCATGCAAATATTGTCATGCTTATCCCAAAGTATTTCTCAAACGCTACCGATGTTTCGGTTTTTATTTGTATTTTTGCCATAGTTAACCAATTAGATATGAATAGATCCAAGATTTTGCTCACACTTGCCACGACGGCGCTACTCGCTTCGTCGTGCGCCACACACCACTACACCATCACGGGCGTCGAACGCTCACGCATACTCATCGACTCGCGCTATGACAACGCACAGAACCAGGAGGCTGTGGCGTTCCTGGCTCCATATAAGGAGCGCGTGGATGCTATGATGAGTCCGGTTATGGGATATGCGGCTCACGATATGTCCACTCACCGACCGGAGAGCGAACTTTCCAATCTCCTTGCCGACGTGCTGATATGGAGCAGCAAGGCTTTCAACGAGAAACCCGACTTCGCCGTGTATAATATAGGTGGCATACGTGCTGCCATCACGAAGGGAGCCGTCACGAAGGGCGACATCCTTGACGTGGCGCCTTTCGAGAACAAGATTTGCTTCCTGACGCTTACCGGCGAGGAGGTGACGGAGCTGTTCACGCAGATTGCTATGTGTAAAGGCGAAGGCGTCAGCCATGAGGTGCGCCTCGAGATTACACGCGACGGCAAGCTGCTGTCAGCCACAGTTGGCGGCAAGCCGATTGACCCGGCTGCCAACTACCGCATCGCTACACTCGACTATGTGGCGCAGGGTAACGACCACATGGGAGCATTCAAGAAAAAGAAGGACGTGGTGTCGCCGCAAGACGAGGAGAACAACGTCAGATATCTCATCGAGAAATTCTTCCAGGACGCTCAGTCAAAGGGCAAGGAGGTAAGCTCGAAGGTGGAGGGACGCATCACCGTGAAGTAAGATAACAATGGACAATAACAAGCGAAAACACATGACATCAATGGCAATAAGAAAGATATTCGTGGCGGCGTGTCTCTGCCTCGCCACGCTGACGGCTGCAGCGCAGAAGACACTCGAAATACTCCACACCAACGACACACACTCCTGCATCCTGCCGCTCAATCCCAACCTGCAGGACACTCTCGTGGCTGGACGCGGCGGCTTCGTAAGACGTGTGGCAATGATAAATCAGGAACGCGAGAAGAATCCAGACCTCCTGCTCTTCGACAGCGGCGACTTCTCACAGGGATCGCCGTTCTACACGATATACAAGGGCGACGTGGAGATAGGGCTGATGAACATGATGAAGTATGACGCCGTGACCATCGGCAACCATGAGTTCGACTACGGACTGGACAACATGGCACGCATCTTCCGCATGGCGAAGTTCCCCGTGGTATGCGCCAACTATGACTTTACGGGCACTCCCGTAGAGGGCATCGTCAAGCCTTACGTGATTCTGAAGCGCAACGGACTGCGCATCGGCGTGCTCGGCATCTGCCCGCAGATGTTGGGACTGGTGGACGAGAACAAGTGTGTGGGCGTGAAATACCTTGACCCCGTTGAGACTGCCGACCGCATAGCAAAGAAACTGAAGAAGGAGGAGAAGTGCGACGTGGTGATATGCCTCTCACATCTCGGATGGGGACTGGCGCAGAACGTGGATGACGAGGACATGATTGCCCGCAACCACGACATCGACATAGTGCTCGGCGGACATTCCCATTCTTACTTCACAACGCTGAAGTACGCGAAGAATGCCGACGGACGGATGATTCCGGACGACCAGAACGGCAAGCATGCCATCTTCGTGGGAAAGATAATGATGAAGCTGGATAAGGCTAAGTAAGAACCGTCCGACAAACAACAAACAACCGTATACCGCAAAAACAATCAAGGGTGTGCAGCCTGACCTGACGGTCGGCTGCACACCCTTGACGTTTATAGGATAGTGTGATTTTTACTTCTTGTTTCTGTTGGCTCGCTGCTCACGGTACTTAGCCTTCTGACGAGCCGAACCGCTGCCATGGGCACCGGTGATGTACTTCTTCTTCTTTGCCTTCGTCTTCACCTTGTCGTCGTTCTTGGAAGAGCCGCTTGCTCCACCGCGACCCCAAGAGATGCCGTTGGCAATGATTGCGTCTATATCGTCGCCTTTGCTCATAATCTGTTAATAAGAAAAATAAGAAGTTAGAATTGTTTTTATCAATGATGGAACAGACGCACGCCGGTGAACGCCATTGTGATGCCGTACTTGTCGCAAGTGTCGATGACATTGTCGTCACGTACCGAACCGCCAGCCTGTGCGATATACTCTACGCCGCTCTTGTGAGCACGCTCGATGTTGTCGCCGAACGGGAAGAAAGCGTCCGAGCCAAGAGCTACGCCGCGGTTCTCTGCTATCCATGCCTTCTTCTCCTCCAGAGTGAGCACCTCAGGCTTCTCCTTGAAGAACATCTGCCATGTGCCGTCACGCAGAACGTCGTCATGGTCCTCAGAGATATATACGTCGATGGTGTTGTCGCGGTCAGCGCGACGGATGTTGTCCACGAAGGGAAGATTCATCACCTTCGGGTGCTGGCGAAGCCACCAGATGTCAGCCTTGTTGCCTGCGAGACGTGTGCAGTGGATGCGGCTCTGCTGTCCGGCACCGATGCCGATGGCCTGGCCGTCCTTTACGTAACATACAGAGTTCGACTGTGTATACTTCAGTGTGATGAGCGAGATGATAAGGTCGCGGATGGCGTCGGGAGTGAAGTTCTTTGCCTTTGTTGGGATGTTCTCGAAGAGCTTCGGATCGTCCAGACGAACCTCGTTGCGTCCCTGCTCGAAGGTAACGCCGAACACCTGCTTGTGCTCTATCGGTGCGGGCACGTAAGCGGGGTCTATCTTTATCACGTTGTATGTGCCCTTGCGCTTTGCCTTCAGAATCTCGATAGCCTCGGGAGTGAAGTCGGGTGCGATGACGCCGTCGCTCACCTCACGCTTGATGAGTGTGGCTGTGGCAGCGTCGCAAGTGTCGCTAAGAGCCACGAAGTCGCCGTAAGAGCTCATGCGGTCGGCGCCGCGGGCACGTGCATAAGCGCATGCAATCGGAGACAACTCTATCTTCACGTCGTCAACGAAATAAATCTTCTTCAGCGTGTCGCTCAAAGGCAAGCCTACTGCGGCTCCTGCGGGAGAGACGTGCTTGAAAGACGCTGCGGCGGGCAGACCGGTGGCTGCCTTCAGTTCCTTCACAAGCTGCCATGAGTTGAGGGCATCAAGGAAATTGATGTAGCCGGGACGGCCGTTGAGTACTTCGATGGGGAGTTCGCCTTCCTCCATGTAGATGCGGGAGGGCTTTTGGTTCGGATTGCATCCGTACTTAAGTGCTAATTCTTTCATACAGTGATTATAAGAATGAAAAATATGTCTGCAAAATTACTATTTTTCCACTAAAAATCAGTACATTTGCCCCAAATATTACGCTTTAAGGACGTTATGTATTATGAATTACGCATTAAAGAAACTGTTTGACACCGTAGAGCATGAGATTGGACGCATACCGCAGAAGGTTCGCGCCCTCGACAAACTTGCCCTTTACATCAAGGGCACAGAGAAACCTAAACGTGAAACTCTCGACAAGATTTCGCTGCTTGTGGGCTTCCAGAACTGGGAAGCGTTCAAGGATGCGCTGAACGGAGAGGCGGACGGACAGGAAAATTTTAAGGATTGACGCCCTTATACTACTAAAACAAACTTATGGAACATATCAAGAACATTGCAAGCCAATTCGCCATCCAGGGCACCATCAGCCAGATTTCGCCTCTCGGCAACGGTCTGATAAACGACACTTACAAGATTACGACAGCCGAACCCGCAGAGCATGACTATGTGCTGCAGCGCATCAATCATCACATTTTCACTGACGTGCCATTGTTGCAGCATAACATTGAGGTGGTGACCGGACACATACGCCGACAGCTTGAGAAGGCTGGCACGCCCGACATCGACCGCCGTGTGCTGACATTCCTGCCCACCAAGGAGGGCAAGACATTCTATTATGACGAGGAGAAGAACGAATACTGGCGCGTGTCGGTATTCATCAGCAACGCCGTTACCATTGAGAAGGTGGACGAGACATCATCTTATAACGCCGGCAACGCTTTCGGCAACTTCGAGGCTATGCTTACTGACGTGGCTGACCAGCTGGGCAAAACCATCCCGTCGTTCCACAACATGGAGCTGCGACGCGACCAGCTGCGCGACGTTCTTCGTCGCGATCCCGTAGGACGTGCCGCTTCCGTGGCTGAATTTGTGAATCAGATTGAATCGTATATGGACGAGATGTGCCAGGGCGAACGCCTCCTTCGTGAGGGCAAGCTGGCTCTGCGCGTATGCCATTGCGACACGAAGGTGAACAACGTGATGTTCGATACGGAAGGCAACGTGCTCTGCGTCATCGACCTCGACACCGTCATGCCGTCACTCTTCTCAAGCGATTACGGCGATTTCCTGCGCACAGCCGCCAACACTGTGGCTGAAGACTCGCCAGAACTTGACAAGATTGACTTCCGTATGGACATCTTCCGCGCCTTCACACGTGGATATCTGGAGACGGCAGGATCGTTCCTTACGCCGTTGGAAGTGTCGCTCCTACCCTACGCCGCCGAACTCTTCCCTTACATGCAGTGCGTCCGCTTCCTTTGGGACTACGTGTCGGGCGACCATTACTGGAAATGCCAGTTCGCCGAACACAATCTCGTAAGAGCACAAAACCAGTGGCAGCTCTTCCTCAAGGCACGTGAGCACGAGGCAGAAATGAAGGAGTTTATCAGTGAATGCACTAAGTAAGGAATCAGAAAATACACGAAAGCAGCCTGAGAGAACGCTTATGCTAATTAGATAAAGCGTTCTTTCAGGCTCTCATTATTCCCTCTCCGTATGTTTTGTTTATCCACAAATCGAAGAACTGTTCGTTGAGAGAATATTTGCCATGCAATTTTGTTATCACCCCGTTTGCCATCAACTGTTTAGCAGCATATTGATTAGCGCTTGCCGAAGCGAGTTTGTGTTTTTTGATGAATGCCGCTGATGTTATCTTTTCCACTTCACCTTCATTGGCAATAGCATAGAGTAATGGCTTCTGTTTCTCGGGTATGTTCGACAGCAACTCCTGAAACAGCGGTTCCTTTGCTTCTATGATGTTATTGATGGCAAGCAAGACATTCTCCATAGCGCATACGTCGCCCTCGTCCGTTATAGCGAACAGCTCATTGAACGTCTTCTGCATGCCATAGGTATTGCCACGAAACAGACGGTAGACTGTGTCCGTCAATTCTCTTGTGACGGTGCGTCCGTAGCGTTCCATCCACGATTCCACAAAGTCGGCATACACATTATTCTCTATTGGCTTCAGTTCCAGGATGTCGGCACTATTATAGAAAGGATGGGCAGTAGACAGAAACATTTCTTGCATAATGTGGTATTCGCTGCCAGCGAATACAAATTGGCAGTTAGTCATACCCTGTACATGTGTGCGTAAAAGAGCCTCCACGTTCTTCTCGGGGTATTTGGATATCTGCTGAAATTCGTCTATCGTAACTATACAAGGACGGTCTGCCTGTTCGAGATAGAGAAATATCTCTTCCAGCGTTAGTTCCGGACGTACGATGTCGCCCAGACTAAGATTGAAAGTCGGGGTGTTAGATATCGGATCGAAGCCGAACTGACCGCTGATAGATTTAAGCGTATGTATGAAAGCCGTCATCATCTTCTTGCTCTTGGGCAATACTGTTTCGTATATTTTTCTGCCAAGAAGATAAGTAAATTCCTGTAAGCTCGTTGTATGAAGGATATCAATGAAGAAGGTATAGTATTCGTCTTTACCGAATTCGAAGTCATAGCAATAGCGCATCAATCCCGTCTTGCCCATTCTGCGTGGCGAAATAAGCACTATGTTATTGCCGTTATTGATAGACTTGACAATCTTGCGCGACTCCTCAACTCTGTCACAGAAGTACTCGCGTTCTATCTTGCCTGTCACTACAAATGGATTTTTTACTCTTGCCATAATCTTAAACTATTGGATGTCTACATTGTATGCAAAGATATAAAAAACCAACCGATTATACAAATCGTATAATAGAAATCGTATAATTATCGTTTATCACTCAAAATAGAAGTTGAGCACTATCATTTTCTGACGTGCATCGTCCACCGACTGCGCGTATTTGAGCATGTTTTTGTCGCGCAGATCCTTGTAGTGATTGGTGTCGAGGGCGTTGCCGAGTCCGTAGACAAACTTAAGTTCGGGGCGCAACTTGAAGAAAGGCAGATAGAAGTCGCAGCCTAAGCCCACCTCCATCGAGAGATTATATCTCTTCAGCCTGAGATAATCGCTGTTCTTACCCGTAAGATTGAGCATCGGAACGACGCCAGCCATGAGGTAAGGACGGTGATTGTTGAAGCGTGGAGCGGAGAATATCAGGTCGCAAGACGTGGTGATATACGCCGACTTCATGTCCTGACGCACCTCCGCAGGGCGTCCGCTGTTGTCCACGTTGAGAAGATCATGGAAGACAATGTGGCGTGCGCCGAAATACATTGTCGGGGCAATACGCAACTGGAAATGCTCGTGCAGGCGGAACTCGCCGAGCACACCAACATTGATGCCCGGGTCCCAACGGCTCTGTTCCGTCGTGACAAGCGCCTCAGCCGTGGTGCCGTCAGCGTACGTAATGGTCTGCGGACCCACATTGTGCAGCTCTATGTCCTGCAGATGCGTACCCACAATCACACCGAAATGGAACGGGCGCAAGTCAGTATAGGGACGGTTCTGCACGGTGCGGTCCTGTGCGGACAGCCTCAACGGCAAGGCGAGTAAAGTCGCCAATAATATATATAGTATGTAATGTGCGTGTCTCATCTTAATCTATATAACGCAAAAACCTCGCGCTTATTGTGAGAGAAACCACAGGTGAGGAAGAATATACGTATAAATATGTTAAAATCCATACCCACTTGTAGGTATATCGAAGAAAATTATTAACTTTGTGACGTTCAAAAATAGGTAGTCAGAACTAACTGCCTGAACAACCTGAACGAATTAACATTAATAACAATTTATAATAGATTTTAATTATGGCTTACGTAATTGGTGACGACTGCATCGCATGCGGTACATGTATTGGCGAGTGCCCGGTAGAGGCAATCTCTGAAGGCGAAAAGTATTCTATCAACCCTGATCTCTGCACAGAGTGCGGCACATGCGCAAGCGTATGTCCTCAGGAGGCTATCAGCCTTGGCGAGTAATTAGGGGAGCTTCATACAGTGACTGCATAGCAGGACACTACGAAAACCCATACAACGGTTGTGATATTCCGCAAAACGGATGTCACAACCGTTTTTGTTTTATATAAGTCGGGACTTTCGATGGCTTAAAAGTTAAAAAAGCATTGAAAACTTGTGGGTTAGGCGAAAAAGTCGTAACTTTGCATCCGCTTTTCGGCGTAACCGATGACGGGAAGAAGAGTAGCCCAGTTAAGTTGCGCGAGAACGATAAAACAAATTTAATTATCAAAATTTACAATGGATTTAATTAAAGTTGCTGAAGAAGCATTTGCAACCGGCAAGAAGTTCCCGGAGTTCCGCTCTGGTGACACAATCACAGTCGCTTACAAAATTATCGAGGGTTCAAAGGAGCGTATCCAGCTCTACCGTGGCGTAGTTATCAAGATCTCTGGCCATGGCGACAAGAAGCGCTTCACCGTTCGCAAGATGTCTGGTACAGTAGGTGTAGAGCGTATCTTCCCCATCGAGTCACCGAACATCGACAGCATCGAGATCAACAAGCACGGTAAGGTTCGCCGCGCCAAGCTTTACTATCTCCGCAAGCTCACTGGTAAGAAGGCTCGTATCGCTGAGCGTCGTGTCATCACCGGCGAGTAATTCGGGACGGTTTGACCAAACGAAAAGAAATAAAAAAGGATTCTGCTGCAAAGCGGAATCCTTTTTTATTTTAGCGTGGCCTCAAACAGATATTTATCTGTGAGAATGTCTGCTGTGTTTGGCAGTGCTTTGACAAAAACCTTTATCCACATACCTTTTGTTGTCACACCCTTCGGGTTCATAATATCGTTTGGCGAATGGGCTTTACGAGAGCGTTGCTCTCGACACCCATCCTCCAAACGATATCATGAGTGATGCCGAAGCATCACTGTGCCAACAAAAGAAAAACATAAAAAACACAAGGTTACAAAAGGGGAAAGTCAAAAATAAGAAATTGAGCAAAAGTCAATGATTAACAAGACAAACAGCCGCTTGCCTTTAGCTAATTCTCAAACAAAACTTAATGCTTTGTATGTTATAATTATATATGTACTTTTAGGTACGAATTAAGCAGAAAGCAGTTTGTGTTTTTCTTTGTTTTTTCCGATTATGGGCGCGTGCTGTGCACAAATAAAAGGCTTTACGTTAGGTTGTCGAGAACTGGTTCTCGTAAGACCTAATGTAAAGCCTTTTATTTAAATCCGATAGGATTTGCGCCCATAAACGGACTGTGGAGTAAGGTTTTTGTCAAAGCCCTGCCTAACTCGGACGGCATACCGGCACCACGGCGCCTTCCTGCTTCTTTCCGTCCATCAATATTCTTAACGGCTTGCTGAAACGCACCACTCGGACGTGCTCGGTCTCTTCTACGGCGGGCATGGCGTCGAGCATGGCCTTGTGGAAGACGCCCTCATTGCGGTTTTCGTCCACCGTGAAATAGCCCACACCGAAGGAGGTCAGGTTCTGGAAGAAGTGGGTGCCTTGACTCGGGTCTACACGATAATTCTTCAGAGTCACCTCCACTATCACTCGCGCAGCGCTGATATGCGGCCACTTGATCGGTATGCCCAACCACGAGTCGGACGAACCCCATCGTCCCGGACCCACGAGCACGTAGCCTTGTCCACGGTCCAAGTAACCGGAGTTTATCTTTTCTATCTCGCGTGCGATGGTTGGATTCTCGGCAGCAGAGAAGTTGTCGTCCGCCTTTACGTACACCACGTCCGTGACATCCTCGCTAACGCCGTGACCCAACGAATTGTGTGAACGGACCAAGCAGTCCTCGTCCGGGATGGCAGCCACGTCCTCCTCGAGCATCTGCTTCGAGTCGACAATAGGACGAATCTGCAACAGATAGAACTGTCCTGTGCGATCCTCGTTGAGGTTGCACGCAAACTCTATCTCCACGGGGCGACGCATCGACTCTGCTCCGTACTTCATCGACATCTGCAGCAGTTCTGGCAGCGGGAATACGTCCTGCTGCAACACACCTGCAAAGCTTATCACCTTACGTCCGCCATCGTACAGTCCGTCGCGTATTACGTTGTCGTAAGGGTCGTACGTGGAGGCGATATAGGAGAGCGCATTGTCGCGTTCAGCCTCTTTTACTCTAAGGTTAAGAATATTAAAACCGTCGTCCACCGTAAAGTCATTACCCACGTGGCGCGTGTCGAGCGCATAGAATCGGGTCTGCGTCTGTCGCAGCGCCGTCTCCAGCTCACTGGTCTGAAGCACCTGATGCGGATGATACGGCGACACGCGCAGCGTCTGTCCTCCGTCCACGATATACTTGCCCAGTCCGAGAGCCAGCGAAGCGATGCCCTCCTCCGCCTTCTCGTCCCCGATGGGATAATAGTTGAGCGACCGCAATACGCCGGAGAAATTGGGATAATAGCGTCCGTCGTGCTGCTTGCCCACCACCTCCTGCAATATCACAGCCATCTTCTCCTGGTCGATGACGTTGCTCGTGGCGGTCATATACGCCTTCGAGTCGCGATAATACACCGACGCATACACACTCTTGATGGCACACGCCAGCATCTCCAGCATGGCATACTTGTCCTCCAGATACGGTATCATGTATGTGGCATATATTCCGGCGAACGGCTGATAATGAGCGTCTTCGAGGAGCGATGACGAGCGGATTGCCACCGGACTCTTCGTGGCTTCGAAGAACGTGAAGAAGTCGGCGATGAGCGAGTCGGGCAACTGCGCACGCAGGAAGTGGCGCAGTATCTCCTCGTCGGAAGCGTCGCTCAGCGCTATCTGGTACAGATTGTTCTGCTCCATGAACTGGTCGAAGACGTCCGTACACAGCACCACGGTCTTCGGAATCTGAACCGTCACGCCGGGGAACGAACTGAAGTCGGGGTGCATCTTTATGATATTGTCAAGGAAAGCCAGACCTCTACCCTTTCCTCCGAGCGATCCGTCGCCGATGCGGGCGAAGTGCGAGTACGAGTCGAACTTCATACGGTCGAACACAGCCACCACGCCGATGTTCTTCATGTGGCGGTACTGCACGATGGCGTCGAAGATAATCTCACGGTGAGCGGTGACGTCCTTCAGACGTTCCCACGTGATTTTCTTCAGGAAGTCAGACACGGGGAAGATGGCACGCGCCGAGAGCCAGCGGCTCATGTGGTTGCGCGAGATATGATAGAGCATCGAGTCGTCAGGTATGCGGAATATGTTGTCCTGCAGTTCCTTCAGGTTATGTATGCGCATAATCTCCGCCTTCGTCTTCGGGTCGCGGAAGATGAAGTCGCCGAAGCCCATGTGCTCCTCCATGATGGCACGGAGGTCCAGCGACATCTTCTTCGAGTTCTTGTCAACGAAGCGGAAGCCTTCAGCCTCAGCCTTAGCCCTGTTCTCCGTCTCCGAGCTTTCCATGATGAGCGGCAGGAAGGGCGCCCGCTGATGAATGACGCGCAGAAGCTTAAGTCCAGCCTCCGGATCCTTCACGCCACCGAGCGGAAAGCGCACGTCGCTGATGACGCCGAGCACGTTGTCGGCATACTTATCGTAAAGCGCCAGCGCCTCCTCATAGTTGCGTGCGAGCACCACCTTTGGACGTCCGCGCATACGCAGCGTGGCGGCATGGCGGTTGAGCGCCTCCGTGGAGAAGCGCTTGCTCTGTGCGAGGATGTAGTTGTAGAGATTGGGAAGAACAGAACTGTAGAAGCGGATGCTGTCCTCCACGAGCAATATCATCTGCACACCACCCTCCAGTATGTCGTGCTCGAGGTTCATCTTGTCCTCTATGAGCTTTATGATGGAGAGAATGAGGTTGGTGTTGCCGAGCCAGCAGAACACATAGTCGAAGATACTGAGGTCCTCGTTCTGCATGCGCTTCGTGATGCCGTGCGAGAAAGGCGTGAGCACCACGTAGTGCATATCCGGAAATCCCGCCTTTATGTCCCTCGCCACCGAGAACGCGTCGTTGTCGGCATTGCCAGGCATACAGATCACGAGGTCGATGTTCATGGTGCTGAGCACCTGATAAGCCTCCTCCGTGGTGCTCACCTGCGTGAAGGTTGGCGGATAACGTAGTCCGAGCTCCACGTACTCGTTATAGATTTTCTCCTCCACACGTCCGTCGTCCTCCAGCATGAAGGCATCGTACGGATTGGCGACGATAAGGACATTATAGATGCGACGCATCATAAGATTGACGAACGTCACATCCTTCAGATAAAACTGGCGATATTCCTGCGGTATCATAGATTCGGTTCCTCCCTAATAATTATAGTTGAAAGATTGTTTAAACAATACAAAATTAACGATTTTGCCCCAAACTAAGCAATTCGGTGGCAAAGAATTATGTAATTTGGAAATTTAGGGTTACCTTTGTAAGACTTTAAGACTACTCAAAAAGGCAAGATGAAGAGATTCCTTGATTTCTTGATAGCTTGTGTGTGTATTATTGTCTTTGCGCCGCTCTTCGTCATATGCTTCATTGCCATATTGCTGGAAGACGGACAACCTGCCATTTACACCCAGGAGCGCATAGGACTGCACGGCAAGCCATTCAATATATACAAATTCCGCAGCATGCGACGTGACGCCGAACAGGACGGGCCGCAGCTGCTGCTCGACGGAGCCATGAACGACCCGCGCCTCACGCGTGTGGGTCGGTTTCTGCGTGCCCATCATCTTGACGAACTTCCGCAGTTGTGGAATGTCCTGCGAGGCGACATGGCATTCATCGGCTATCGTCCCGAACGCAAATTCTATATCGACCAGATTATGGAGCGCGACCCGCGTTACGAACTTCTCTACAAGATACGCCCGGGCGTCACTTCTTACGCCACGCTTTACAACGGATATACGGACACCATAGAGAAGATGCTGCGTCGTCTGGAGCTCGACCTCTATTATCTTGAGCACCAATCAATGTGGTTCGACACCAAGGTGCTGTTCAAGACGTTCATAAGCATCGTCTTCGGAAAGAAATTTTAATTTATCGGCGCGTTGCTGCTGTGTTAGGCAGGGCTTCGACAAAAACCTTTATCCACATGCCGCTTATGGGCGCAAATCCTACCGGATTTAAATAAAAGGCTTTACATTAGGTCTTACGAGAACCAGTTCTCGACAACCTAACGTAAAGCCTTTTATTTGTGCACAGCACGCACCCATAAACGGAAAAACAAAGAAAAACACAAGGTTACACAGTAGCGGAGGTCTCCGGCCTCCGCAGCAAGCGATAAGGGTAGTACAACAATAACAGAGGTGTGTGACAAATTAAAGAAATTGAGGAAAAAGCTAAGAATTGGAGCCGCGTGATAAGCAATGCCCGCAGCTCCTACGATTTGCCTTTTCCATCAATTTGTTTAGTTCACACATCCTCTTATAACCTTGTGTTTTTCTTTGTTTTTTCCGCTTGTGATTTTCGAGAGAGGCGTAGCCTCTCATTTCTTTATGGCATATATGGGCGTGAGAACTTGTTCTCGTAAGACCATATATGACATAAAGGAATTGCCGAAGGCTCGAAAAGCACAAGCGGATTGTGGAGTCAGGTTTTTGTTAAAGCCCTGCCCAATTCGTACATGCTTGCCAACACAATATTTGCATTTCTAATGCTCAATACTCCTCGTTCAGCGCACAAAGAAATCATTGGTGCGAAATTTTCGAGTTTTGAGCGTGCAGCGATAGCGTACTGATGCACAGAAGGTTATACGGCTAAGAAAAGAAGTGTGCAATGAATGGTGGAGCTAAACAAGCATCATTGGGTTGCAATAGTGCCACTTTTGCACTCCAATAGTGGCGCTTTTATCATACAATAGCGCCACTTTTACACTCTAATAGTGGCACTATTGGACTGTAAAAGTGGCTCTTTTGTATATTATAGGCTCAACAACGATGAAAAAACCCCACAAAAACGACCTAACAAATCTCTAAAACCGATTTTTATTTTGTAACAGGTTTTTACTCTTTTGTACGATATTTGCATGAGACATGAAGGCAGGTTTTTTTGACAGGAAGACATGAAGACAGGTTTGTAAGCTGATTTATTCTTGTGTTTTTATTTGTTTTTCCGTTTATGGGTGCGTGCTCTGCACAAATAAAAGGCTTTACGTTAGGTTGGCGAGAACTGGTTCTCGTAAGACCTAACGTAAAGCCTTTTATTTAAATCCGTTAGGATTTGCGCCCATAAGCGGATTGTGGATTAAGGTTTTTGTCAAAGCCCTGCCTAATATGCAGACTGAGTGGTACGGCTTGAAGCCACACCTCCTACAGTTAGCCTAATCAGCTTACAAACATGTCTGCATGTCTTCTTGTCTAAAGACATGCTCTGCTTGTCTTATTCTGCCAGCAAATGTCTGGCACGCTCTATTATCGTGTCCTCACCCTTCAGCAGATCGTCCTGCGAGAGACCGACGTTGTAGTCGGGGTCGATGCCGAACTCGGTGGACACTCCGTCCTTGTCGTACATGGGGCATGCGGAGAAACGGACGCTCCATCCGTTTGGCAGTTCCGAAGAGAAGGGCATGCCGGCACCGCCACCTGTGCGGTCGCCGACGATGATGACATTGGGGAAGCACTTCATGTACTTCACGAATTCGTTGGCGGCACTGTATACGGCACGGTTGGTAAGGACAGCCACACGCTTCTGCCACCTCAGACCCTTCGACGGCTTGAGGCGCTGCTCCGCCATCTTCGAGAAGTCGTTACGACCCTTACCAGTCTTGTGCTGCATATATCCGACGAGCGTCTCCTCGTTGGTGAATCTTGCCGCCAGCTGCTCAGCACTCGTCACAAGTCCACCGCCGTTGTCGCGGATGTCCACGATGAGAGCGTTGCACGTGGCAAGATACATCATCACGTCGTCAAGATTGCCCTCCCCCATCGGATTGGCGAAGGACGGACAGCGGACGTAGCCGATGTTGTCGTCGAGGATGCGATAGCGCAAGCCCGAGGCTATGCGATAGTCGGTGCCGAGATAGCGCGAGAGAAGCGTGTCGCTGACGTTGGAGGGATAGTCCTCGTGCCACGACCAGTAACGCGCCACGTCCCACGACGCATACATGTTGACGTGTCCGTCACGCAGCTCGCCAAGCATATTGCCGAGCACCTCGAAGAGCTGCACGGAGGTCATGTGGTCGTCAATCTGACGTGAGTAACGCTCATACACCTCGTCCCAGTCCAGTCCGTACGCCTTCTTCTTATAGTCGAAGAAGCAGTAATGTTCGTCCACGGCGCTCCACAGAGCCTCGAAGTTGCCGCGCGGATTGTCGGCATACTCGTCCTCGTCAACGCATGAGGAAAGCATGCAGAGACAAACCGCGCAGCAAAGGCCAAGGAGCATCTTGAGTGATGTGTTCCTTATATACATTATAATATACGTTGTTGTTTACTTCATTAACTTAATGTTTCCGTTGGTGTCCAACCCTACGACGTACGTCTTGCCAGCCTTTGTGGAGAAGCGCAGCGTCTTGTCAGCGTAACGCACCTCACACGGCTCGCCTAAGCCGGAGCGGATGACGGCTTTCTGGAGCTTGCCGCCCTCCCAATGGATGTCCACATGGAAGTTGCCCCTTGCACGCAGACCCGTCACGCTTCCCTTTGCCCATGCGTCCGGCAGGGCTGGGAGCAGATGAATGAAGCCCATGTGACTCTGGAGCAGCATCTCAGTGACGCCGGCAGTTCCGCCGAAGTTGCCATCTATCTGGAACGGAGCGTGCGTGTCCCAAAGGTTGTCGAGGGTGCCGTTCTTCAGCAGGTTGCCATAGAGCGTGTAGGCATGGTTGCCATCGTGCAGACGTGCCCACTGATTGAGCTTCCATCCCATTGACCATCCTGTGGCTCCGTCGCCTCTATGCTCGAGCACCACCTTTGCGGCCTTAGCCAGTTCGGGTGTGGTGACGGGCGAAACGGTATGGCCCGGGTGGAGTCCGAAGAGATGATTGACGTGGCGATGCTCGTCCTTCGGGTCGTCGATATCCTTCGACCATTCCATCAGCTGTCCGTAACGTCCAATCTTATACGGAGCCAGATGCTTCAGCGCGTCCTCCCACTGGCGGCGCTCCTTGGCGTCCTTGCCGAGTGTGCGGTTTGCCTGAACAGCGTCGAGGAGAATCTCGCGGATGACGGCGTGGGCGAAGGTGGCTCCCTCATCCACGGGTCCGTGCTCGGGCGAGGTGGACGGGGCTGCTGTATATACTCCGTCGGGACGATGCCACAGATAGTCAGCGGCAAAGTCGGCGCTTCCCTTCAGAATGTCATAATATTCGGCAAGGAAACGACGGTCGCGGGTAAAGTCATAATAGTTCCAGAGATGAGTGGCGAGCCACGGTCCGGCAAACGGAGAGAAGTTCCACGACATGTCCTCGCTGGAGAGCGGCGTGGTGAATCCGAAGATATTGCCCGACACGGATGTGGTCCATCCACGTGTACCGAAGTATGACTTTGCCGTCACTTCACCGGGCTTGATGAGCGTGCGGATGAAATCGAAGAGGGGCTGCTCGCATTCGGAGAGCGCCGTCGGACAAGCCGGCCAGTAGTTCATCTGCAGGTTGATGTTGTTGTGATAGTCCACTCGCCACGGTCCGTCCACATTGTTATGCCATACTCCCTGAAGGTTGGCTGGCATATCGCCTGGGCGCGACGAGGAGATGAGGAGGTAACGGCCGAACTGATAATAGAGCTGCTCAAGGTAGGGATCCTTGGCTCCCTGACGGTAAGCCTCGAGGCGGCGGTTGATGGGCATGTCGGTGAAGGTGGCGTTGTCGCCCATGAGGTCAAGACTTACGCGACTGAAGAGATTATGATAGTCGGCATAATGCTCCTTGAGCAGACTGTCATAGCCTTTGTCCGCAGCCTTATCGAGCCACGTGGCGGTGGTGGCAAGCGGATTGACGCCGACGTATGCCTTGGGGTCATGGAAGTCGGGGTCGTAGTTGGCGCGATAGTCCGTGTCGGCAGTGATGAGGAACACCACCTCATCCGCTCCCTTTACCGTGATGCGTCCGCCCTCGTTGGTCAGCGTACCGCCGTGGTTGATGGCTTTGATGCGGATGGCGTACTGCATGTCGTTGTTGTCCAGACGGGCGTCCCACAGCAGGGCGTCAGGTCCGACGGCGGTCATCTTGCCCTCCGAAACGGGGTTGGGGGCATACGAGAAGGTGAGGTTCTGCATACCTTTCTGAGATGCCTTGAAGCGTACGGCAAGGACGTTGGCGGGGCGGCTGACGAAGTATTCGCGACGATAGTCAATTCCGTCTTTGCTGAACTGCACGACGGCAAGGGCGGAATCGAGCGAGAGCGAACGGCGATAGCCTGTCATTCCGACTGCGCTAAGCCCGGTCTCTACGTAGAATTCGCCGGCTGTGGTGAAGCTACCGAAGCGGAACGGATCCTCAGCGTACGACTCGTACGGCACTTCACTGTTAAAGTTCTTCTTAGTCAGTTGTGAGGCACGCTCCCAGTCGTTCTCGGCAAACGCCTTGCGGATGTCGGCTATGACATGCGCCGACTGCTTGTTGACGTTCCAGTAATAGTCGGCTCCCTTCTTTGTGTTGGGACCTCCGCGCCACAATGTCTTCTCATTGAAGGTGATGCGCTCAGCCTCAACGGAGCCGAGAACATTGGCACCAAGCGAGCCATTGCCTATAGGCAGCGACTGCGACTCCCAGTCAGAGTCGGGATTGGTGGCGGTGTCGCCGGCAGAGATGGGCTTCTTACCACCTGTGAAGTTCTCGGGATGACCGCCATACCAGATGGCCTGTCCGCGTAACGATACGGGACTGTCAAACCAGTAAGTAAGGGGCGTATGGGTTTGTGCGGTAGTTGTCAGCGGAGACAACAAGAAAAGAGAATAAAGAGATAATAGTTTCATGCTTTTGCTTTAGTTGGATTAGTCGGATGAAGGCGAGAATATGTCGTGACACATTCTCGCCTTTCATCTATTTATTTCTGTATTTTAATGGTCTTGCCATTGGCGTAACGCATGATTGTGACGCCCTTGGCAGGTGCGTTCAGACGGCGTCCGTCGAGCGAGTAATAGCCTGTGATGGCAGAGTCTGCGTTGCTGTTGAGCTCCGTGATAGCGGTCTCGCTACCTTCGCCATTGTCGCCAACACGGCACTTGGCTGCATTGTCGATAATAGTCTTTGTCACGGCCTTTGTGTCTGGGTCGATGGTGCTGCGGATTATCAATGCGCAGACATTCAGCTTGGAGCGGTCCTGAATGAGGTTGTGCTGCGAGATATTCTCGAACGTAACAGTGGAATTCTGCATTTCGCCTACTGTGTAAGGAGCTGTCAGCGAACCTTCCACACCATACCTGATGCCCTTGCTGGCAATGGCAACCTGATTGAATGTCAGTCCACTCACCACTGATACGCCGCCCAAGAAGGGAGCGTATTCCTCCGGCAGTCCTTCGATACCGTCCCATTCGCCTGCGCGAACAGCCTGAACCCAACTGTCGTTCTTCAGTCCGTCGGCAGTAAGCACATAAGCCACCTCGTACTTGTCGTTCTCGTCAGTGGGGAGGCACGGCAGCACGTCCGTAGAGACGATGATGTTATTGCCGCTCTCGTCAAAGTTTGCCTTTACGTTGATGTCGAAGTTAGCTGTCTGATTCATAGCCATATTGTATTCGCCCTCACCAGTGTAAGAGTTCACCTTTTCGTAACGGTTAAATGTAATATATGGTCTGCCCTCTTTCCATTCAGACGTTAAAAATTCTGTATATGCGTTTGTCCTCATTGCGTCGTCGTGGATGGATATGCCGATAAAGTCGTCTGGATGGATGCGCTCCAAGTACTCCATAAGGGCAATGCCACGCGGACAGTACTGGCACCACGTACCAGTGACATCCTCAAAGACAACGCGCTTCTTGGGTGCCTGCAGCACGGTGCTGCGTGTGATGATGGTGTACGGTATTGTTGCAGAGTTGTATTGACCGTCCACAAGCGTAATGTTGAGCATCACGTCCGACTCACCGATGGTCTTACCGGGCTTGATGGGGATATTCACATCCAGCATACTGCTGAAAGGAGTCTCGAAGTCCATGTTGATAGGCTCGGAAGTCTCGTTCGACTCATAATCGTAAAGCGTATACGTAATCTGGCTTACGGGATTGGTTCCCCAGTTCATAAGTCGGATTGGCACGTTCACATATTCGTCAGAAGGAGTGACGGTCACCTTAGGTTGGAGCTGCGTCGGCGCAACTGAGTAAGTTTGTGCCGCCACATTGAGTGACATCGTAGTCAGCATCACGAAGAGAAGCGTGATGAAATGGAGTAGTCGTTTGGTCATAGTAATATGAATTTGATAGTGAAAATAACAATTTATTTAAATGCAAAGCGGTGCCTATACGCGAAGATTACTTCCGCATAGACACCGTTTTTTATATAAGATTATAGCTGAATTTCAACGACACGGTCTATTTCGGTCGGCACGTTATCGAAGCTGATAACTACGCCGCCCTGACATTTCTGTGTCTTTACTGCGCGACGGCTTACGAAGTCGACAGCGCTGCGCACCTTCTTGTCGCCAAGCGGCAGGAAGAGCGACTTGTCCTGGAGGTTAAGGATGTGTACGAAGAGGCGGTTGCCCTTCTGCGTGGTCACTCCCCAGTCATGCGGAGCGATGAAGCCTCCGCGTGTGCCATAGATGGTCTCGCCGTACACCTTCATCCACTCGCCCATCTTCTTGAGTCGCTCCACAGCCACTTCAGGAAGACATCCGTCAGGCTGCGGGCCGATGTTCATAAGGAGGTTGGCGTTGCGTCCGGCAGCTCCTACGAGGTAATGAACAAGAGTGGTGTCCGACTTATAGTTCTGGTCAGTGATTTTATATCCCCACATGCCGTTCATCGTCTCGCAAGTCTCAAGGGGCAGACGCGAAATCTGCTGACCAGAGAGTCCGGCTGTATTCTCACCGGGAAGGTCGCGCTCGAACATCTGGAAGTCCTCGCCTTCGAACGGTGTCTGGTGATGGTTGTTACCGATAAGGCAGGCTGGCTGCAACTTATGGATAAGAGCATACTGCTCGGGCAGCTGCCAGTCAAACGACGGGTTCTGGTCCTGATCCCACCAGCCGTCAAACCAGATGGCTCCCACCTTGCCGTAGTTGGTAAGCAGCTCTGTCAGCTGATTGTTCATAAACTGATAGTAGCTCTTCCAGTCGCCGTTGGGATTGGGACGTCCTGTTCCTCTGCCCGTACGGCCCCACGGAGCATCCTCACGCCACCAGTCGATGTGTGAGTAATAGAAATGGATGCCGATGCCCTGCTTGTGGCACTCGTCAGCAAGTTCCTTAACGATGTCGCGCTTGAACGGTGTGGCATCCACGATGTTATAGTCAGAATACTTTGTGTGGAACATCGAGAAGCCCTCGTGGTGTCTGGTGGTGAAGCAGATATACTTTGCACCTGAAGCCTTGATGGCTGCCACCCAATCATGCGCGTTGAAACGTGACGGATAGAATCCGCCAGCCAGTTTCTGATACTCGCGATAGTTGAGGTCCTTGTTGGTCATAGTCCACTCGCCGGTGGCGAGCATGCTGTAGAGACCCCAGTGAAGGAAGATGCCAAACTTGGCATCCTGAAATTCCTTGCGTGCCTCAAGATTCTCTGCTGTGGGTACGTAATGGTCCTCTGCGGTAGCCTTCGGCGTAACCGAATAAGCCCCCATTGCCACCGAAATGGCAAGGAGGGCTGATGTGATACATCTTTTCATACAATGATTTATTGGGGTGAAGAGACGTACTGTATTACTTAACGGCAATGCATTCCACCTCTACCAATGCGTCCTTCGGAAGAGTCTTCACGGCAACGGCTGAGCGTGCCGGGAACGGCTGTGTGAAGAACTCAGCGTAAACCTCGTTCATAGCGCCGAAGTTGGCCATGTCTGAGAGGAACACTGTGGTCTTTACGACGTGAGAAAGGTCGACACCTGCCTCGCGAAGGATGTTCTGTGCGTTGGTGAGCGACTGACGTGTCTGCTCCTTTACACCACCCTCAACGAATGCGCCCGTAGCGGGATCGATGGGTAACTGACCTGATGCGAATACCATGCCGCCTGCCTCGATAGCCTGTGAATAGGGACCGATTGCTGCAGGAGCCTTGTCTGTACTAATCTGCTTGTTCATAGTTGTAATGATATTATTTTTAGGGTTTATATATGTTACTTATTGTGAGCTTATATGTGCTACTGTTATGTTTGCTTGGCATGGCTGCCGATGCTTACAGCGTGTAGTCTACGAGTTTGAAGCCGCGCTTTACCAGCTCGTCCTTTATCTGACGGATATGCTCCTCGTTCTTTGTCTCTGCCTGAAGACGTAGGATGCAGGAGTTGACATCTTCGCTGTCGGCGTTGCGCTCGTGATTGACACGCACCACGTTGGCGCCAAGCTCTGCGAACACCTTGCTTACGCCGAGCATCTGACCGGGCTTGTCCTCCAGTTCGATGCACATCGAGCAGGTGCGACCGCTCTTGGCAAGTCCGCGATGGATGACGCGGTTAAGGATGGTAACGTCAATGTTTCCGCCGCTTACCACGCAGACTGTCTTCTTGCCTTTCACCGGCACCTTATTGAACATCACGGCTGCCACGCTTGCGGCACCTGCTCCTTCTGCCACCATCTTCTCGCTCTCGATGAGCTGCAGGATGGCAGCGCAGATTTCGTCCTCGCTGACTGTGACAATTTCGTCTACGTACTTCGAGCATGTCTCGAAGGTTATCTTGCCGGGCTGCTTTACAGCGATGCCGTCGGCAATGGTTGAAACAGAAGGTAATGCCTCCTGCTTGTGATCGTTTATGGAGCGTACCATGCTGGCTGCTCCAGCCGCCTGAACGCCGTAGACTTTCACCTCAGGATTGAGCGACTTCACTGCGAAGGCGATGCCTGAGAGCAGACCACCGCCTCCTACCGGCACTACCACAGCTTCAATGTCGGGCAGCTGGTCGAGAAGTTCCAAGCCTATGGTTCCCTGTCCGGCGATTACGTTCTCGTCATCGAAGGGATGGATGAAGGTGTAGCCGTGCTCGTCACGCAGACGAAGGGCTTCCTGATAGGCGTCGTCGTATACGCCCGGCACAAGTTTGACTTCAGCGCCGAGACGTTTTGTGGCTTCCACCTTGCTGATTGGTGCTCCCTCCGGCAGACAGATGAGCGACTTGATGCCCATCGCTGTAGCTCCAAGCGCCACGCCCTGTGCGTGGTTGCCTGCTGAGCACGCAATCACACCTTTAGCCTTCTCCTCGTCGGAGAGCTGCGAAATCTTATAATAGGCTCCACGTATCTTGAAAGAACCTGTGAGCTGCAAGCACTCCGGCTTGAGATAAACGTCACATTCCGTGTTTATTTTCGGGGCGTGTACAAGGGCAGTCTTACGTATTACCTTACTGAGGACGTAGCGTGCCTTATAGAAGTTGTCCAAATTCAGCATATTATCCTTATTATGTTACTTAATGTATGTTTTTCCATCGCAAAAGTAAGCATTTATTCGGATATAGCCAAACTTTCGTATCAACTTATATATAATATATGTCAGAAACCACCGTATATGAACGGCTGTACATCTTCCGTAGCCATCTGCAATGCCATCTGCATGCAGACGATGAAGAGCACAAGCTTCACTGCCCACGGCAAGGTGACGAATCGCGCCTGAAGACGCTGGTATTGTCGCTCCGACACGAAGTAGGTGAGCATGACGACGATGACCGACACGGTCCACATGGTTCGCGCATTGAAGAACGGCACGAGATAGTCCATGCTGAAGTCTGCCGCTATCTTATTGTATAGGTCGGTCAGGTGCGTCATGTCCTTGGCGCGGAAGAACGACCATGCGAAGCATACATATACATAGGTGAGCGTCCAGCTTATGGCGTTGCCCCACAAGGTGGAGGGGAACGAGAAGTGGAGCTGGCGGCTGAAGAACTTATGTATGGCAAGTCCCAAACCGTGGAGGGCGCCCCATATCACGAACATCCAGGAAGCACCGTGCCAGAGTCCTGCCACGAGCATCGTGATGATGTTGTTGACATACATGCGGACAGTGCCGCGACGATTGCCTCCGAGGGGTATGTAGAGATAGTCGCGAAACCACGTTGAGAGCGATATGTGCCAACGGCGCCAGAAGTCGGTAAGGCTGAGCGAACGGTAAGGGAACCAGAAGTTGTCCGGAAGCCAGAAACCGAGTATGGCTGCCGTGCCGATACTAAGGTCGCTATAGCCCGAGAAGTCGAGATAAATCTGGACGGGATAGCCCACAAGGGCTGCCGCACACTCGAAGCCTGAGAAGCCCTGAGGACCGTCGAACACCCAACTGGTGAACTGTCCGATATAGTCAGCGAGCATGTTCTTCTTCACCACGCCGAGCATGATAAGCCACAATGCCACCCATACCATACGGCTGGAAGCCTGCTCATTGCGACGCAGACGAGGGATGAGGTTCTTGGCACGGGTGATTGGTCCGGCAAGCAGCAGCGGGAAGAACGTCAGATAAAACATAAACTCTAACAACGTGGCATCGCCATCGAAGCGGCGACGATAGACGTCCACTGCGTAACTGATGGCTTGGAACGTATAGAACGATATGCCCACCGGCAACGCTATCGAGGCAAAGGAGAAGTTGGTAGAGAGCATCGCTCCTATAACGTCGTTCATGAAGAACGAAGCGTACTTGAAGTAGCCGAGCACTCCGAGGTCAACGACGACGAGCAGCGAGAGCAATGCCTTGCGGACAGCTCCCTCACGCGTCTTCATCTCCTGTGTAAGAGCATAGTTGAAGCACGCCGTGGCTGGCAACAGCCACATCAGCGCACCGTTGAGTTTATAGGCAAAGAAGAGGTTGAAGGCAATGACGTATAGCATCATCGCTATCTTTGATCTCTGTCTTATAAGGGTGAAGACAGCGAGAAACGCTACGAGCGCCATCTGCACGGTTATGTCTGTATAGTCCATATATAGGATTGGTGTCAGTCTGTAACTTAATTATGAACACTATGTGGCTGGCATACATCACTGCTTACTGCGCATTGTCTGCGGCAGTAGCCTTTGCAGGAGCCTCAGCTTTAGCAGCAGACTTGGCTGCGTCAGTCTTGGCAGAGCTCTTCGCAGCGTCGGTCTTGGCAGGATTCTTGGCATTGGTCTTCGCGCCATCGGTATGTTCTGCCGTGGCATGATGCTGTGTTTCAGCCTTGGGCTTTGCTGTATGCGCGTCAGTTGCGGGCGTTGCAGAGTTGTCATCAAGAATCAATGACGGCTCCTCTTCTGCCTGTGCGGGCAGCGAGTCGGCACGATGTGCGGATCTTTTCGGAGTCTTGCCTACAAACAGCTGGCGATAATGCGCATTGCGTTTCTCCGGCTTTTCGAGCGCGAACGGATGTGCAGCCTTTCCACTCTTAAGCCATGAAACCAAATAGTCTGTCCATACAACGCCACCATGATAGGTAGGATGACGTCCGTCCTTCTGTCTCGGGAGCTTAAGACCCTTCGAGAGGAAGAAGTGGCGCTTGCCTGACACCTGTTCAAGGACAGTGTTGATGCCCTTGTCCTCAGCCCAGTTTGGTGGACCGACCCATGTATAAGGCACCTTACCGACTTTCTGAATGATGGCCTCAGCACGACGACGGATGTTCTTCAGGTCTGCTGAATAAAGTTCGTTGCTGCCCAGACATATAAACACGTGTGTGGGATTGACGGAGCGCATATAGCGGACAAGAGTGTCGGTTTCCGACCATTGTTTTGTGCCAGAACCGTTCCATGTCACGCAGGTCAGCATATGTCCGTTCTTATTAGCATAGTCAGAAAGGCGGAGTGCAAGGAGCTGAGTCATGGAGTCGCCTATGATTAGCAGACGCTGCTTGGTGGTGTCCACAGCCTCTGCCGGAGCATTGTCGTCCTCCGCCGCAGCCTCAATGTCGTCCGACTTCTCTCCTGCTACAGCAATGGACGGTTGTCCTATCTGCTTTAGATGCAAGGCATCAGCTACGGAGTCTGGCACCATTGAGTAGCCAATAAAGTAGACAAGCGCGATAACGAATATCGAAATGAGTTGTAGTGTGGGTTTCACTTTCTTACTATTGTATGAATACGGTTTAAAGATATTGCGGCAGCTCGAAGAGTCGTGTTCCGTTACTTCCCTTCACGAGGATGTACATTCCCTGCGGCTTGTGCTCCGCAATGGCTTCTTTCACCTGCGCCACGTTGTCAAACTTGCGGAATGTGGCTGGTGTAGAGCAGTTTTCAAACTCCTCTCCTACGAGCCAAACCTGCTCCAATCGCATGGCGGCAAGCTGGTCAACGATGCGCTGATGCTCGTCGTGCGAGACGCTTCCAAGCTCTTTCATGTCGCCGATGATGCACATCTTGTGCTGTGCCTCAATGGTTTCGAAGTTGGCGAGGGCGGCAGCCATACTTGTAGGGTTGGCGTTATATGCGTCAACGATAAGACTGTTGCTCTCCGTCTTCTCAAACTGTGAGCGGTTGTTGCTCGGCACGTAGGCGGAAAGGGCATGGCAAATCTGCGCCGGAGTCACATCAAAATATGTTCCGATGGTTACTGCGGCAAGCATATTGGCGAGATTATAGTCGCCAATAAGATGTGTTTCTACGTCGTAAGCGGTGTGGTCAGCCTCCTTACGGGCGTCGTTCCACTGGAAGCTGAGCATCGGCTCACAGCTGACAGCGTGTCCTTTAATGGCAAGCCCAGCCTCATCGCCACGTCCGTACGACGTAAGCGGCAGGTCGTGCGAGATGCCCTTAAGATACTGGTTGTCGTTGTCGATGAAGACGGTGCGTGGATGCGCTGCGACGAAGCTGTCATGCCCGGTGTTGGCTGCGGTAGCACGTGGCTCCACGATGTGGGCACGCATAAAGTCGTAAAGTTCGCCCTTTGTGCGGATGACGCCCTCGAACGATCCGAATCCCTGCAAGTGGGCGCGTCCCACGTTGGTGATAATGGCATAATCAGGCTCTACAATGTCAACGAGAGTCTTGATGTCGCCGGGATGTGAAGCTCCCATCTCCACTACGGCAATGTCGTGCTCGGGACGCAGACGCAGCAATGTCTTGGGCACGCCGATATCGTTATTGAAGTTGCCCTGTGTGAAGAGCACATTGTATTTCTCGCCGAGAACAGCCGAAGCAAGTTCCTTTGTGGTGGTCTTTCCGTTGGTTCCTGTAATGCCAATCACCGGTGTGCCGAGCTGACGGCGGTGGTAACGGGCGAGGAGCTGCAGGGTCTGGAGGCAGTCATCTACGATGATGAAGCGGCTGTCGCCATCCACGGCGTACTCCGATTCGTCAATGACAGCGTAGGCGCAACCCTTCTCAAGGGATGCAGCTGCAAACTTATTGCCGTCGAACGAAGCGCCCTTGAGGGCGAAGAAAATGGAACCGGCAGGACAGTCACGGCTGTCGGTGGTGATGGTGGGGTGTTGCTCGAAGAGCTTGTAGAGTTCGGATAATTCCATTTTTTACAGTTACTGTAAGTATCTATTATATATGTATATTGCTATCGGATGATGGTTCATCAGAGCGACATCTCCTTAGAGAGGATGTTCTCGAGTTTCTCAGCGGAGAGCCTCAACTGGAAGGTTCCCTTTATAGCCACGGAAATGCCTCCCGTCTCCTCGCTTACAACGATGGCAATGCAGTCGCTGTCCTGCGATATGCCGAGAGCGGCACGGTGACGCAAGCCAAGTTCCTTTGGTATGTCGTGGTTGTGACTGACGGGCAGGATGCATCCTGCAGCACGTATGCGCTTGTTCACTATCACCATTGCACCGTCATGAAGCGGCGAGTTCTTGAAGAAGATGTTCTCGATGAGCCGCTGATTGATGCGTGCGTCGAGGACGTCTCCCGTGTCGACAATGTCGTCAAGACTGATGGCACGCTCAATAACTATGAGCGCACCGACCTTACCTCTGGACAAATCCATACACGCCATCACGATGGGCATGATGGTTTCCTTGTCGATGTTCTTGTCCTTGTCGCGATTGCTGAAGAAGAAGCGCATTATGGTCTGGAAACGCTGATGTGCTCCGAGCGAATAGAGAAAGCGGCGTATGTCCTCCTGGAAAAGGACAATAAGCGCCAGCACACCCACGGAGACAAGCTTGTCCATGATGGCACCGAGGAGGCGCATCTCAAGCACCTGACTCACGAAGAGCCAGATAACCACAAAGACAATGATGCCGATGAAGACGTTGAGAGAACGGCTCTCCTTCATCAGTCGGTAGATATAGAAGAGCATCAGGGCGACAAGAAAGATGTCGATGATGTCCTTTATGGATATTTCAAACATACGCGTATATGTATTGTGAAAGTGTCAATCACTCAAGCCGCCGCAGCACACAACGGTCTGCACGGCTTCCTTAACGTCATGCACACGCAGGATGGAAGCTCCCTTCATGAGCGAGACAGCGTTGAGGGCGATGGTTCCGGGCAACGATGTCGTAGGGTCGCCGCCTGCTTTCTTGAATATCATGCTCTTGCGCGAGATGCCTACAAGAACGGGAAGTTCAAGTTCGGCGAGGCGCTCCGCATGACTCAGTATCTCGTAGTTCTGGTCGAGAGTCTTGCCGAAACCATATCCCGGGTCGAGGATGATGTCCTTTGCTCCGAGGTCGCGAAGGCGCTGCACCTCATCAGCGAAGTTTTTCATCATCGTTTCGAGGGTGGGCTGCACGGACATGAGGATGTAAGGCACCTGCAGCTGTGCTACAGTCTGAAACATGTCGCCTTCCTCGTGTATCGGGGTGTCGACGATGCCGGTGATGCCTCCCTCCGACACGTCGTTGATGATGTCCGCTCCGAAATCCTCCACGCAGCGGCGTGCCACGCGAGGACGATACGTGTCGACGGAAACGATGGCGTCAGGCTGCTCTCGTCTCACGATGGCAAGGGCACGCTTAAGGCGCGATGTCTCTTCTTCTTCGCTCACTTCCATTGCTCCGGGACGCGTTGAGAACGCGCCGACGTCAATCATACGTCCTCCTTCGGAGATAATCTGATTGGCACGGTCGGCTATCTCGGCTTCTGTCTGCTTGCGAGATCCTGAATAAAAGGAGTCGGGGGTGGCATTGAGGATGCCCATCACCATTGGCTGGGAGAGGTCAACAAGACGCCCACGAACGTTTATTGTGTATTGCATGTCTTTTCTGTTTTTGGTTAGGGGCTAGAGGCTCTAGACATTCTAGAGATTCTAGACATTCTAGAGATTCTAGAGATTCTAGAGGTTCTAGGCATTCTAGAAGAGCTATGAGGCCCCTCTCCCTTTAACTTCGCAAAATACGCAATAAATTTTGAGACTGCCAAATTATTGGGAGAGAATTTTCCAGGGGCTATACCTTGGGGCTCTTGTCCAGCGCTTTCATCTGACTCCTGAACCTCCACCACATCATCACGCCGGCTGTTGTCAGTCCGAAGGGGAACGCCATCCATACGCCTACAAGACCGTAGCCTAAAGGGAAGGCGAAGACATAGCTCAGGGGCAGGGAGATGACAAAGAAGGCTATGAAGGCTATGACGACGAGGGGCTTGACGTCGGCTATGCCTCGCAGGGCATTGGCGTAGGTAATCTGAAGGCCGTCTCCAAACTGATAGATGAAGAACGGCAACATCAGCGAAACCACGCCGCTTGTCACGGCTACCGAATCAGTAAACCATGATCCTATGTCATATCTCAGCAAGAAGATGATGCCACCCAGAAGCAGCTCTAAAGCCACCATAAGATGTAGCCCGGCTATGACGGTCTGACGTGTGCCCTGATGGTCTGACTGTCCGTGGAAATAGCTCACACGAACGGCAACTGCGGCTCCAAGACCGTAATAAACCATGAACGTAAACTGCGATATGGTGGTCATTACCTGATGCGAAGCGAGCGCTATGGTGCCAATCCAACCCACCATTATGACTGTAAGCGAGAAGGCGGCGGTCTCCATACCCATCTCAAGGGCAATGGGCGAACCGATGGCAACAAGCCTACGTACCACGGAGCGCGACCAGCCCAACCCGGCAAAGCCCTCACGATAAGCGGCGAAGGTGCGTCGTGTCCAGAAGACTATGCAGAACATCACCACCATATATATTCGTGAGAAAAGCGTGGAAACACCTGCTCCGACTACGCCGAGCTCTGGGAAACCAGCCTTACCGTAGATGAGAAGATAATTGCCGAGGATGTTAAGGACATTGCCGGAGAGCAATATCCACATCGACGTGCGTGTCTCCGTTATGCTGTCCGTGAACTGCTTGAAAGCATTGAAGAGCATCACGAAGGGCAGCGACGCAAGCAACACCAGATAATAAGGGCGTATGTACGGCATCAGTTCGTCAGGCTGTCCGAGCCTGTCAACAAACAGATAAAGCGTACCGAGCGCCAATACCATGACAGCAGCAGCTAACGTGTTGGCGACAAGGGCGGAGCGGAGAGCCGAACCTGCCTGAGCCAACTCGCGTCGTCCGAAGGCTCCTCCAACGATAGGGGTCAGTCCGTAAGAGAATCCTGTGCCTGCGATGATGACAAGATTGACAATACTATTGACGAAAGAAGCAGCACCCAACTCTATGGTACTGTGATGACCTACCATCATCGTGTCGGCGAAGCTGAGCACTATCATTCCCATCTGTCCTATCATGATGGGAATGCCGATGGAGAGCAACGCAAGGTAGTGGTGGCGTGTAGGTCTTGTGTTCATCACCAGAATTTGTTTTGTTCAGCGTTATACTCAAATCCGGCGGCAGCCAGACGGTCTGTTATCTCCTGTTTGTCGACATGAAGGTCGTCACAAAGCGCATCGAGTGATGGATAAATATCACGCAAACGCATATTGATGACGCTGAAGAGCATCATCGGATCCTTTGGTAAATCTAACATTCTACTTGTATCCTTTCTTTTTTAAAACACATTAAGGGTACAAAGTTACACATTTTTCCGCCAAGAAAAGCCCTTCTTACATATTTATATTATATAAACGGCTTTTGCCTTGACCCAAGGCAAAGCCCTCTTAGAAGCCGCTGAACATCTCGATGAGCTTCTTCCTGTAGAATCTGCCCACCTTCACATCCGTCAGATTGTTGAACGGCGGGAAGAGTCGGCACGTATTGTCGGTCACCTCCATGAGGTACGTCAGATTGATGATATGCTTCTGGCTGACACGGACAAGGGACGGGTCGAGCGCCACAATCATGTCGCTCGTCACGTTTCGCTTCAGTCGGATGGGCTTGTCAAGTCCTGAGACGTACATCTCCCACACTCTCGAACCGTGCTGATAAGCAACGATGCCGATGTCGCGAACGTCCACAAGGCGGAAGTCCACGGCATTGGTATAGATAAGGAACTTGCCGTCCGTGCGGCGTCCGATGCCGTCTGCACACATCGTCACTGCATTGGCGGCATTGTCTGACAAAGCCACACGCATCGGCGAAACGGGCTTCGGCATCTGCATATCGAGGCAGACACGGCGTATGATGGTGCGCAGCTCCTGGTCGTCGATGGGCTTCATCAGATAGTCGAACGCCTGATTGCGGAAGGCGGAAAGCATAAACTTCTGATGTGCCGTATACATCACCACGCGACAATCACTTGCAGCCGAATCGGCAATGCGTTCCAGAAATTCTATGCCGGAGATGTCCGGCAACTCGATATCGAGGAACAGTAAGTCGGGGTTTGTGTCCATGACGAGGGCCAGTCCGTCCATTCCGTTAGCGGCAATGCCGGAGATATGAGCCTCCTCAAATCCCTTCAGTTTATCGGCAAGCAATCTCGCAGCCGTCTTGTCGTCGTCTACAATAGCGATGTTCATCTTTCTCTATGTCCGTTTAAAGTGTTTAATAAAAGTATCAATAACGTATTCCGTCAGGCACAGCTAATGTTGCCTGACAACCCTTCACCTTTCCTTCCTTGTCGGTGATGTTATGTATGTCGAACCGCATCTTCCTGCGGTTTCGCTGGTTAGTCACGGCTATGGTCTGCGTGATAACCCCAAGTCCAGTTTTCTTCTTCAGTCTGAGATGGTTGAATCCCGGTCCGTTGTCGGTCACGGTCACCACGGTCTGCATCGCTCCGTCGCGTACCTCGTCATTGACGGGCTGTCGTGTGATGCTGATGGAGAGTTCCTTATGTCCTTCCCATCCCTTCAGTCCGTGCACGATGGCGTTCTCGGTGAGAATCTGCAGGAACATCGAGGGCATATTGATGGTGCTCATGTCAAGTCCTTCGCAGATGTCCAGACGGAACGTGAAGTCGTCGCCAAGGAGATATCGCTCCAGCGTGACATACTTATGCAGGTAGTCCACCTCGCGGTCCAGCGTGATGCAGGGCATCAGCGACATGTCGAGGTTTGCCCTTATCAGCTTCGAGAGCGCCAAGAGTTCGGACGCCTCTTTCTCGTCTGACGAACCTATCTTGTTGTTCAGAACGTTGAAGACAAAGTGGGGCGATATGCGGTTGCGCATATTGAGGAGCTTCAGATTGAGGATATCCACCTGATACTCTACGCGTTTCTTCTTCATCCTCATCAGCCACACCACCATAATCAACACCAAGAGCAGCACTACAGACACAGCTATAGACACCTTCGTATTGGCTTTCTGTATGACGGCGTTCTTGTGCTCTATGGCAATGTCGTGATGCAGTCGGGTGGTGTCTGACTGGAATCGTGCCATGATTTCGGCTGATCGCATCTTCGACTTGTTGTGTTCCAGCGAGTCGGTGTAAGCCACGTCTTCCTCCAGTGTTGTGTACGCCTTACGGTAATCTCCCTTGAACGCATAGTACTGGCGCAGATATCGGTTGCGGATGTTCACCATCATATAAGGCACGGCATCATTAGGCTTCTCCGACGCCAGAATCTTCGCCACCTCCTGACTGTCATGCACCTTCACTGCCAGTCCGATGCGGATGGTGTTGCAGTAATATTTGGCTGTGACATCCCCTACCCTACGGAAGAACGGCTCCACCTCGTCCAGCATGCGCTTCGACTGTGCGAGGCTGTCCATATTAAGATAGACGTCGGCGAGGTTTATCTTGCAGAGATACATGTCGAAGTGGTCCTGCAGCTTATTGGCTTCAAGCTGCCGCTTCATCCTGAGAAACATCCCTAACGCGGAGGGATAATCCTTCGTGAAGTAATAGAAGTTGCCGCAGTTGCAGAGATAGTATGACTGCATGGCGGGCGACATGTCGGAGTAGTGTTTCTCCGTAGCGCGATAATACTTCAGGGCGTTACGTTCGTCGCCGAGCGTCAGATAAATCTGAGCCAGTCCCATATAGAGCGTCACGTTCTCCTGTTCAGGCATTCGGAGCGAGTCCACCAGAAAGAGGGCACGGCGATAACAGCGTGCCGCCTCTGGTATGTCGCTGCATTGTATGTAGGCGTCGCCAAGATTGGCGTACGTCTTCGGCATTTCCTCCTTGCTGTCACTGTTCTTTAGCAGGCTGAGCGCTTTCTTATACATCGGCACGCTCACCTCACGGTCACGATGGAAGTTATGGTTGACAGCTGCCAGACAGTTGTATGCGCCGGCGAGAAGCGAATTGAGTCGGGACTGATTCTTACAGCCTTCCTTCGTCTGCATCTCGCGCATGCAGAAAGCCTCGATGCGGCGCACGCAGGCGTCCACTCTCTCCGGCTCCGTGGAGAGCCAGTAGATACGGGCAAGTCTGAGATAATATTCGTAATATGTGATGCTGTCTTTTGCGTTTTTCATTCCCTGATGCACGATAGTCTCCATATTCGGGACGCGCTTCACAATTGAGTCGTCTATTTGGCTGAGACGTTTGAGCCTGACGGTATCGGTGTCGTCAGCACGGTCTGTCTTGCCTCCGCATGCCGAGGCTAATGCCATGACGATGAACGCCGTGGCAAGGGCAAACAAGCGGAATGAATTTTTGTTCGTGTAATGGCGCATTGGTTTAAATCACAGCAAGTGGTAGGTAAAATGTAAAATATTATTCTTTCTTTTTGCAAAGTTAGCGATTTTTTTAAAAGAACCAAATAAAAAACAAAATTTTAGACACAAATATCGTCAACGTATTTGTAGGCATACGAAAAAGGGCGACCGGACTCACGTCCAATCGCCCCCGAAAAACGTTATGTGGATATACAAAATTATAAGAAAAGTCTTTACATCTTAGCGTGCATTACGGATTGTAGCGCACGAAAGCCTCCATTGCCTCGTAGCATGCCAAGCCGAGCGAATGATAAAGCTCTGCTGTGGCATGGTTGCGGTCTTCGGCACGCTGCCAGAAGAGACGCTCGTCATTGCCGAGGAAGGGTGCGCTCTCCATCTGCGAAGAGTGCTTGAGGATGCTGTTACGCTTGCCGCGAAGCTCCTCCGGCGACATGGGCACGCACATCTCGATGTTCTCGATTTCCCATTCTGCCCACGCTCCGCGATACATCCAGATGCGGCAGTCGTCAAGCCATGCTGCGCCTGCCTGCTTCTCGAGGTCAACGGCTGCGAGCACGGCGTCCGTACACTTGCGGTGTGTGCCGTGCGGGTCGGCGAGGTCACCAGCCACGTAAATCTGATGCGGCTTCACTTCCTGGAGCAGCGCACGTACAATCTCGACGTCCTTCTCCGTCATCGGGAGCTTCTCTATCTTGCCCGACTCATAGAACGGGAGGTCGAGGAAGTGGACGTGGTCGAGGGGTATGCCGTTGTAGGTGCAGGCAGTACGTGCCTCACCGCGACGGATGAGTCCCTTTATGGTGCGCACCTCTGGCGTGTCGATGTCTGACGGACGCTTCTGTGCAAGGAAGTTCTTGATGTCAGCATACATCTTCTTTATCACCTCGTCCTTGTTGTCGCAGAACAGCTGGTTATATCCGTTGACGAAGTGCATGAAGCGTGTCACCTCCTCGTCGCCCACGGCGATGTTGCCTGAGGTCTCGTATGCCACGTGCACGTCATGGTTCTGCTGAACGAGGCGGCGGATGGTGCCACCCATCGAGATGACGTCGTCATCGGGATGCGGCGAGAACACTATCACGCGCTTCTGTGCCGGCATGGCACGTTCCGGGCGGTTGGTGTCGTCGGCGTTGGGCTTGCCGCCGGGCCATCCTGTGATGGTGTGCTGCAGGTCGTTGAATATCTTGATGTTGCAGTTGTATGCCGAACCGAAGCGGGCGAGCAGGTCTGAAAGTCCGTTCTCGTTATAGTCCTTGTTGGTGAGCTTCAGGATTGGCTTGTCCAGCAACTGGCAGAGCCAGACGACGGCGGCGCGGATGGTCTTTTCTGTCCACTCGCAGTTGGTGACAAGCCAGGGATGTACGATGCGCGTGAGCTTGGCGGCGGCAGCAAGGTCGCAGACAAACTTGGCGTCGTTGTGGGTCTGTACGAAGGATGCGGGGATGGCGTCCGTAACGGGACCTTCCACAATCTTCTGCACCATCTCTGCCTTCTCCTCGCCCCATGCCGTAAGGAACATCTTGTGGGCTGAGAGGAGGGTATGCACACCCATGGTGATGGAGCACGGCGGCACCTGCTCCTGTGTGCCGAAGCTGTTGGTCATCTCATCGCGTGAGGTCTGGTCGATGAGGATGATGCGGCTCTGCGATGCGAGGCTCGAGCCAGGCTCGTTGGTGGCGATGTTGCCCATACGTCCGATGCCGAGGAGGGCGATGTCGAGTCCGCCTTCGGCTGCGATGAGCTGCTCATAGGCGCGGCAGTGCTCGAGGACGTCTTCCTGTCCAATGTGTCCGTCGGGTGTGTGTATGTTCTCTGCCTTCACGTCCACATGGTCGAGGAAGCGTGTGCGCAGCTGGCTGATGGCGCTGTGCTTGCTATCGGCGTTGAGGGGGAAATATTCGTATGCGTTGAACACTACGACATTGTCGAAACTCAGTCCGCATTCCTTATGACGGCGCACGAGTTCCTCATAGACGGGAGTGAGCGAGAGACCCGTACCGAGGGCGAGCACGCATTTTCTGCCTGCTTCCTTGGCACGCTTTATCTCCTTCTCCACGCTGTCAGCAATGAGCTTGGCTCCTTCTTCCACGCTTGGGAAGATGTCGGTGAAGATTTTCTCGCAACGCGTAATCTCTGAACGCTCCACTGCTGTACGAGGACGGTAGTACTGTTCAGGAACTTTGTTAAGTACAATCTGTGAACTTAGATGAAGATTCATAACAGTAAAATATTAAGTTGTATTACCAATTGTTCGTTATCTCTGACTGTCTGACTGACCACTCCATTATGGTCTGTCAGCCTTCTTTGTGCCCCACTTAGAGGGTTTCGGACCCATTACCAACTCCAGCGTTCCGCCACGGCGGATGTCATCAAACTCGATGTATGACTTGCTGTGAGGCTTGCCGTTGAGACGTACGCTCTGCACGTAGATGTTTCGGTCCGAATTGTTCTTAGCCACGACGGTGAACTTCTTGCCGCCACCGACGTTTACCGAAGCCTTGTCGAAGAGCGGCGATCCGATTACGAAGCGTCCGCCTACGGGGTCCACCTGATAGAGTCCCATGGCAGAGATGATATACCATGCCGACATCTGACCTACGTCCTCATTGCCTGAGAGTCCGTCTGGCTGGTCACGATACATCTCGTTCATCATTTTGCGGAGCATGGGGGCTGCCTTGTCGGGACGTCCGGCGTAGTTATACATATATATAACATGGTGGCTGGGTTCATTGCCGTGGGCATACTGTCCTGTCATGCCTGACATGTCGGGCGAAGCGTTGTCGCCGGCGTAGCCTTCTACGAAGAAGAGCGAGTCGAGCTTGGTCATGAATGCCTTGTCCGAACCGAAGAGCGAGATAAGGCCACGCACGTCGTGGGGAACGAGGAAGGTGTATTGCCAAGCGTTGCCCTCGGTGTAGTCGTTGGTGCGGTGCTCTGCGAAGAAGGGATTGAAGGGCTCGCGGAAGGTGCCGTCGGTGCTGATGGCACGGAGGAAGCGTGTCTTCGGATCCCAGTATTTCTTGTATGAGCGTGAACGGTTGTAGAAGTATTCCTGATCGGCTGTCTTGCCGAGCATCTTGGCCACCTTAGCCACGCCGTCGTCAGCCTCGCAGTATTCCAGCGCCTTTGCCACGGTCTCATTGGTGGGTTCGAGGTTCCAGGGAATGTAGCCGTGCTCCTTGAGCAGACCGAGCGAGCGGTCGTCCTTCATCTGTGTGGCTTTCAGGGCTTCGAAGGCAAGCTCCTTGTCCTCCACAAATCCCTTCATGGTAAGGTCGGCGAGTACGATGGCGCCGGGGTTGCCCACCATGCAGTCGGTCTCTGATCCCATGAGATGCCATACGGGGAGGCGTCCCTGCTGCTTGTAGATGTTGAGGAATGTCTTGGCGAAGTCGCGCTGCATCTCGGGGAAGAGGAAGCTCATAAGCGGGTGTGAAGCGCGGTATGTGTCCCAGAGCGAGAGTGTGGTGTAGTTGGTGAAGTCTGACTTGTGCACCTTTCCGTCTGCGCCACGATACTCGAGGTCAACGTCGTTGAACTTAGAGCATGAGGTCATGAGATGATACATGGCAGTATAGAAGATGCGCTTCTTGGTGAGGTCGTTGGTCTGAATCTCGATGCGCGAGAGCTGACGGTTCCAAGCCTCATCGGCAGCTTTAACGGCAGCGTCGAAGTCCCATGCGGGCAGTTCGGCAGCCATGTTGGCCTTTGCCTTGTCGATGTTGACGGGCGAGAGCGCCACCTTTACGAGCAACGGCTTCGTGGCGTCGCTTACTGTGATCATCACGCGCTCCATAGAGTCGAGGCGCTGCACGGTTACGGGCTGCGAAAACTCGATGTCAAAGTAGATGCGGCGGTCCGCTGCCCATCCGTTGGAGCGGCGGAATCCGGTGAGGCGGGTGGGCGTCTCCTGTGTGAGGAGGCAGTCATTGAGCTTGTCCCATCCTATGCACTGCGAGAGGTCGAGGGCGAGCTGTGCCTTGGCGCCGTTCTGGAAGGTATAGCGATGGAAGCCGCAACGTTCCGTAGCGGTAAGTTCCACGAGCACTTCGGGTTCGTGAAGGCGAAGCGAGTAATAGCCCGGGTGCATCTTCTCGTCGTCATGCGAGAAGCGTGCCGCCGTCTGCTTGCTGTCCTTGATGGGCAGGAAAGCCACGTCGCCGAGACATCCGATGCCGGTGCCTGAGAGGTGCATGTGACCGAAGCCTATCAGCTCGTTGTCGTCATAATAATAGCCTGAGCACCAGTCCCAACCGCGTGTAGGCTCTGTGGGACCGAGCTGGACGAGTCCGAAGGGCACATTGGCGCCCATAAACGTATGGCCGTGTCCACCTGTTCCGACGTACTGGTTGACATACTGGGTGAGGTTTGGAGCAGCAGCTGCATTGATGATGCCCATAAAGAGCAACAACACAGCCACCGCTGTAGATCGCAATAGATTTGTTGTCTTCATAAATTAATTTTTAGCAAGTGCAAATATACAACAAATATATCGGGTTAGTGTCGAAATATCGGAATTTTCGAATGTACGGAAAATAAAAAAATCTTAAAAGCAAACGTGAGTTCGGCAGTACTCTTTTGTATGAGCGGAGCTTCGCTGCTGTTTTTTGCATAGTCTTTATATTTTAGGACCCATTACGAGTAGTGGAATACAAATCTTATAAAACCTTGCCAATTTGCGTACTGGCGTTTTACATAAGTCTTTAAGTTTACACTTTTCTATTTATGGGTGTTTGTTATTGAATCTGCCTATATTTCTTTTGTAGGTTATATACGACAATTCCGCAATATGGAATGTACTGAGACTTTCCTTCTTTGTTAATGTGCATTGAACAATATTTCTGAATGTATTTCTCTATTACGGCTTTACTCCACCCATTACCTTTCTTTATATTAATCAATTCTCTCTTTACACTTTCCCAACTCTCCTTCCTGTTCTTTTTAAGCAATGGGGTATTAAGATTCAGTACTTCGTTTATCTCCTTATTATATTTCTGTTCTGATGATACAATTTCCCCATCTGTCTTGTACGACAAAGTTGATATGAACACTGAATCTAATGGAGAAAAAGATATGTCGTTGCTACCTTTTAATCGGTCGCAATGGTCTTCGTCACCAATGTGTCCCGGACAACAAACAACCATATTGTTGTAATCAAGCTTCTTGTCTGGATGGTTGTCTCGAGACAATACATGTTCAATACGATGGGCTTCATCTGTCAGAACATACTTTATTCCATCTTTCTTGTATAATTTGTCGCGATGGGGAATTCTGCGCATACAATAAGCACAAATATATCCTTGCTCTTTCAACAACGATTCTACAAGCTCTGGGATGGATTGGTAATCCACGCCCGGAGTGTTTCTATATTCGGTCTATTCTTTGGGCTCTTTGCCCTTCGCTATCTTTATCATGACCTAATCTTCAAAGAATGATAATGTTGCCTCTATTCTTGTCAATTCCGGGTTAGCCTCACTACCAGGACGTTCGAGCATCTTATTAAGCATACTTCTTGCTTCTGCATATTTTTCGTCATCAATAAGTTTCTCTATTCTCTTTATCTCTGCATCAATCATCAAGTCACGAGGAACCTGATCCATATATACATCCATAATCGTTGAAGCGTCCAGTCCGTATGTGTTCAGCTCCTTATACGAATACTTTCCATCCTTGTATTCCAGCTTATACACCACATTGTCTTCGTTTGTTTCCACAGACGACATCACCAGTGGGGCATGGGTGCTTACTATGAACTGAATCTTGGGGAACGTCTCATGCAAAGCCTTAAGGATGCGCACCTGCAACTCAGGATGAAGATGTTCGTCAATCTCGTCTATGATGACAGTGCCGTGAGTGTGCATGTACGCTTCGTCACCATACATCACCTTGTTAAGAAGGGCGCAACGGAAAGCTATGTCAACCACAATGCTCACCAAGCGCCTGTAGCCGTCAGAGAGGAGATTGGAGCGCACTTCTCTGCCGTCGCAATAATGGAAGAACACCTCACCGTCATTGTGTCTTATGTCTACATCATCAATAATGCCACATCCCTCTGGACCTAAAGAACGTACCACAGCTTTTCTTACGCATTCTATTTCGTTTTCGCCTTTTTTTGACTCTTTCAGCACAAGCAGTCGCTTTATCCAACAGTCCAGCAGTCCCTTACAGTCGAAACTCTCAAAATATCCAAACGAAGGTTTCTGAGGATATTTCTTGAAATTCTTCTTTTTTTTGTCAAACTTTCTTGTAGTGTAGACGTCCTCGGTGGTAAAGCACGCAAACAAAGGAAGCGCGTTATTCTGTACCGCCACACCATTGTTGATGGTATGCGATGTCTGTTGCAGCAAAGAAGAAAAACCCCTCAGGTTCTTAAGGCCGGTAACAAGATTGCCGGCATTCTTCTTTGATTTCTTCTCAATATAAAACCTTGCAAACCCTTCCTCCACTTCCGGATCGTTCGTTTGTAGGCTGACCGTGTTTCCATCTTCCAATACAATATCGGGAAGGTCTTCCTTGTCAAGATCAAAAGTGATGTTAATCGGAAAGTTGTTATCCAGCACATCCTCGCTTTTTATCTCACGGAAGTCATCATCTTCTGCACTTTTCCATACAGTGTTTTCGTCACTATAGCCAGAAAAGAAGGCATTCATCACTAAGTTGCATGCACGAAGCAATGAGGTCTTGCCTACTGAGTTGTCGCCAATCAATAGGTTTATGCCACGACGAAATCTTATGACTTTTTCTTCGTAACAACGAAAATTATTAATAATAATCTGTCGCATTTTCTTGGATTGTTATTCTTATGTTTGCAGTAAAATTACTAAATAATCGTGAGAAAACGTGTATGAAACATAATAAAATTGTGCTTGTAAGCCGACACTGCCACTTCAGTAACCTCACGCCGACCGAAATTCATCATTTTACCACCTCCCTCTTCACGGTGCCATCGTCATACTTAACGATGTTGATGCCCCTTGTCGGCGATTTGATACGCTGGCCATTAACCGTGTAGCGTGCCACTTCCTTTGCATCATCACCTGCAACGGCAGACTTGACGTCCGTCCCCGTAACATCGAATTCCTGGATATAAAACCTTGACCAAGACGGATCACAGAAATAATTCCCCGAACAGCCCTGTGGTACATATAAATATATAAAATCACCCGTTACCGTAGTAGCAAAGGAAAAATCTTCAAGTGTCGCAGGTTCTGGCATATAGGCATATACACACTTTAGTTTGTCACTATTGGTAAACGCAGCTTCTTTTATTATCTTCAAGCCTTCAGGCAAAGTAAGATAGATAAGGTCTGATTGATCCTGGAAAGAAGAGGCACCTATAGTGTCAACCGAAGCAGGAACCTTATAGTCCTCTATGTGTCCAAGGGCATAAATAATCTTGTTTTTGTTCTTGTTGAACAACACCGTACCTTCAGTCGAATAGTTCGGGTTAGCCTCATCCACATGAAAGGATGTCACACCTGTGCATCCTTCGAATGCACCTTCGGCGATATTTTCCGTGGCAGCAGGTATAGACAATGAGGCAAGACTGGAACAACCTTTAAAGGCAGCATACTGAATAGACTTCAAGCTCTTGGGCAAAGACACGGACTGAAGGCTGGTGCAACCGTCGAACAGATACATCTGGACTTGAGTCAGACCTTCCGGCAAAGACACCGAGAGAACGCGCGACTGATCGCGGAATGCCCATTCATTTATATCACGGACTGTGGCAGGCACTTTATAATCTCCTTCTATCTGGCCCAAGGCATAAATAAGTCTGGTCTTGTCCTTATTGAACAATACCGTGCCTTCAGAAGAATAATTCTGATTAGCCTCATCCACATGAAAAGAAGTAATGCCAGAGCATCCATCGAACGCGTCCAGACCTATTTCGGACACGCTTGCAGGAATGTATAACGAGGTAAGGCTGACACAGCCTGCAAAGGCGTTGGTCATTATACAATCAAGTTTCTTTGGCAAAGTTATGGATTTAAGGCTGGTGCAGCCTTCGAAGGTATAGCCGTATAAATAAAGCATATCCTCGGGTAAAGACACAGAGGTAAGACTGGTGCAATTCTTGAAGGTACTGGTGCCATCTATGTTCTTCAAGGTTGAAGGTAAAGTCACTGACGTAAGACTGGTGCAATGGTCAAAGACACTACCTTCCATGTGGGTCAGTCCTTCCGGAAGGACAACAGAGGTGAGAGAGTCACAGTTAGCGAAAACAGCTGCCTCGATTGACTTCAGGTTTTTTGGCAATATTATGGACTTCAGGGTCTTCGATTCTATAAAGAGAAAACTGCAGAAAGTATCGTCCTTTAACTCCGCCTTTAACTTTGAAGGAGCATTGTGACGAGGGACATATATAACCACATTGCTGCCTCCGATAATTTTGGCATCAAGAAGATCGAGATGTTGCAGGTTTCCGGTTTCTTTATTATTCTGGCCGTCATAACAGCATGCCATCCTTCTGAGCCACTCCAAGTCCTGCGAATTAACCTTACCAGTAACCTTAAGATTAGTTATCCTTGTTCTGTCTGCTTTCTTTATCAGACTGGACAAGGTTCCAGCACTCTTGACATTTACCACTACTTGCTCTGTAATCAGATTGTCGGCGGCTTGAGCAGTAAGGCTACACAACAACAATAACATAAAAGACAATAAATGTCTTGTAAAAACAGACTTATTCATAACAAAACGTTTTTAGATGGTTCAAGGGCAATGTATCTATTGCCAATAACAAAGTTAGGCATTTTATCAATACCATGATAAAAAACGACAACATTTTTCACCTTAAATTAGCAGACTTATAATTTTACAAGAAAGCAAAACTCAAAATTCCTAATTCCTAATTCTTCGGCGGCGGTTCCGCCGAAGACAATATTTGCATTTCTAACGCTCAATACTATGAGTTGAGCGCACAACAAAATCTTTGGTGCGAAATTTGCGAGTTTTGAGCGTGCAGCAATAGCATACTGATGCACAGACGATTATGCGGTTAATGAAAGAAATGTGCAATGAATGACGGAGCTAAACAAGAATTATAAGGTTGCAATAGAGCCTCTTTTCCACCCCGACACAGCCTCTCTTGCCTTCCAATACAGCCTCTCTTGCCTTCCAATACAGCCCCTATTGGAAGGCAAGAGAGGCTTTTCTTATATATTATGGGGTCAAAAGCGAAGCAAAACCACACAAAAAAGGCAAGAGAAATCTCTAAAACCGATTTTTATTTTGTAATAGGTTTTTACCATTTATACGATATTTGCATGAGACATGAAGGCATGTCTTTTAGACAGGAAGACATGAAGACATGTTTTTTAGACTGCCAGCCATGCCTACCTAACAGACTAAACGATATACATTAATTTACCATCCATTTCTCCCCTCTCCCCTTTACAAATTTGCCAAACCCTTTATTTATCGGGGGTTAGCGAGGTTTTTGTCCGATTTGTTTTGCCATTTGTCTAATTTGTAACGTCGTTTTTTTGTCCGCATTTGTAATTTTGCAGCCGACAAGAAAAACAAACCGTTTCAAATCTTCCAATAAGAAAACGCACATAACTACGTTAAGCCGAACGAACCGAATATTATAATTAAAAACCATAATTTACCTAAACGTATTCAAGACATGAATTAAGTACCAATAACAATGAACATAAAATCATTCCTTCTCGCTGCCCTCGCGTTCATAACGCTCTCTTCATGCAGCGACGACACTAACACAACCCCGCAGACCGATCACACATACGACATGACAGGCTTTGCCAAGGGTGCGGACATCAGCTGGCTGACAGAGATGGAAGCCAGCGGCAAGAAGTTCTATAACGCCAAAGGTTCGGAGCAGGACTGCATGACGCTGCTCCGCGACCTCGGCACCAACTCGGTGCGCATCCGTGTTTGGGTGGACCCCGCGGACGGATGGTCAGGCAAGCAGGACGTGCTCGTAAAGGCTGGGCGTGCCAAGATGCTCGGCGAGCGCATCATGATAGACTTCCATTACTCCGACTCTTGGGCTGACCCAGGCAAGCAGAACATCCCCTCCGCATGGACAGACTTCAAGGACGACCTCACAAAGATGAAGGCTGCCGTGGCTGAGCACACAAAGGAAGTGCTCACCACGCTCAAGAACAACGGCATCGACGTGGAGTGGATTCAGATTGGCAACGAGACCCGCACGGGCATGCTCTGGCCGCTCGGTCTTGTCAGCGACAACAAGTTTGACAATTACGCAGCTCTCAACAACGCCGGCTACGACGCTGCCAAGGCTGTCTATCCCGACGCACAGTGCATCATCCACATCGACCGCGGCAACGAGATCGGCGGATTCACATGGATGTTTGACGGTCTGAAAGCTGCCGGAGCCAAATGGGACGTCATCGGAATGTCGCTCTATCCGGAGGACAACAACTGGCAGACAGTCACCGACGACTGCCTCAAAAACATCTCCACTCTCGCCTCTCGCTATAACTGCAAGGTTATGGTTTGCGAGATCGGCATGGCTTGGGACTCTGAGAACGCCGCTGCCATGATGAAGAAGATGGTGGAAGGATGTAAGGCAAAGCCCGAATGTCTCGGCATCTTCTATTGGGAACCGGAGTGCTACGGAGGATGGAACGACTACAACAAGGGAGCGTTCGACTCTAACGGCAAGCCGACAACAACGCTGGACGCGTTTAAGAACTAATAATTATAACAAATGAATAAACTTACATTACTTACCATTGCGCTTGCCACATCGGCTCTTACTGCCTCGGCACAGCGTAACACAATAAATCTGAAGACATGGCAATTCTCGCGAGACAGCGTCAGCTATAAGCCGGTGACCGTGCCGCACGACTGGGCCATAAGCGGACCCTTCGACAAGAAGTGGGACCTACAGTTTGTTGCCATCGAGCAGAACGGCGAAAAGGAGAAGACAGAGAAGTCGGGACGTTCGGGCGCATTGCCTTGGATAGGTCGCGGCTTCTACAAGACTTCCGTCAGTCTGAAGAAGGTGCCGGCTTCCGCCATACTTGAGTTTGACGGTGCTATGGCTGACCCGCATGTGTATGTAAACGGCCACCTTGCCGGACATTGGGCATACGGATATAACGCTTTCCGCGTGGACGCAACGCCGTACCTGAAGAAGGGAAAGAACGAGATAAGCGTCAGCCTCAACAACCGCGAGGAAAGTTCGCGCTGGTATCCGGGTGGCGGACTTTATCGTCCTGTGCTGCTCGTCACCAATGCTGACGCAGCCCACATCCACCAATGGGGCAGCTATTTCCGCACTCTTTCCATCGCAGACGGCAAGGCGGAGGTGAGCATCTGCACCAACGTGAAGAACGCTGACAAGACGCTTACCGTGGAGAACCTGCTCGTTGACGCCGCAGGAAAGACTGTCGCACAGATAAAGAATGCCGACTTCGACGCTGAGGGCAATATCATAAAGACGCTGAACGTGGACAACGCGCAGCTATGGTCGCCCGAATCGCCTTATCTCTATAAGCTCGTCACCAGACTCTATCGCAAGGGAAAGCTCGTTGACCAGACCCAGCAGAAGGTCGGCATACGCACAGTTCGTGTGGCTCAGCATGACGGTTTTCAGCTTAACGGCGTGTCGCGCAAGATAAAGGGCGTATGCCTACATCACGACCTTGGTCCGATCGGAGCCGCTGTCAACAAGTCTGCGCTTATCAGACAGATACGCACGATGAAGGAGATGGGTTGTGACGCCATCCGCACGGCTCACAACATGCCTTCTACATGGCAGATGGAGGTGTGCGACTCGATGGGTATGATGGTCATGGCGGAGAGTTTCGACATGTGGATTTATCCGAAATGCAAGAACGGTTATGCCCTTAACTTCAAGGAATGGGCTGACAAGGACATAGAGAATCTGGTGCGCAACCACCGCAACCATCCGTCCATCGTGATGTGGAGCATCGGCAACGAGATACCCGAACAGTGGAGCGAGGAGGGACGCGACATATCGAAGCACCTGCAAGACATTTGTCATAAACTCGACCCCACACGCCCCGTGACGCAGGGAATGGACCAGGCAGAGGCGGCACTGAGTTCGGGTTTCGCCCAGGTAATGGACGTTCCTGGATTCAACTACCGCGTACATAAATACGACAAGAACATCCGTCAGCTGCCAAAGGGATTTCTCTTGGGCTCGGAGACAGCATCGACGGTAAGCTCACGCGGAGTTTATAAGTTCCCGGTGGAGGTGTCCGACTCGAAGACTTATCCCGACGGACAATGCTCGTCGTACGACGTGGAATACTGTCCGTGGAGCAATCTGCCCGATGACGACTGGAAGATGCAGGACGACCGTGACTATGTAATAGGCGAATTCGTATGGACCGGATATGACTATCTCGGCGAACCGTCGCCCTACGACGAGTACTGGCCTTCACGCTCAAGCTACTTCGGCATCTGCGACCTTGCCGGACTGCCCAAGGACCGCTACTGGCTCTATCGTTCTCACTGGCGCAACGACTCGCCCACCCTTCACCTCCTGCCCCACTGGACATGGCCGGGACGCGAGGGAGAGACGACGCCTGTGTATTGCTATACGTCATATCCGAGTGCCGAACTCTTCGTTAACGGAAAGAGTCAGGGACGCATCGTGAAGAATCCCAACACACGTCTCGACCGTTATCGTCTCCGTTGGAACAACGTAAAGTATGAGCCGGGCGAACTGCGTGTCGTGGCATACAATTACGACGGCACGGTGGCTGACACGCAAACGGTACGCACAGCCGGCGCTCCAGCCCACATTGTCCTTAAAGCAGACCGCACAACGCTCAATCCGGCGGAGGACGATCTGGCTTTCGTAACCGTATCGCTGACCGACCGCGACGGCAATCCCTGCCCCACCGCCTCCGACCTTATAAAGGCAAGCGTCAAGGGAGCGGGCTCTCTGAGAGCCACCTGCAACGGCGACGCCACCTCACTCGTGCCCTTCACATCGGACAGCATGCCGCTCTTCAACGGCGAAATGGTAATTGTAGTTGGAACGAAAGGAAAAGGAAGCATAACGCTGACTGTATCGGCAGAGGGACTGCCTGACGCAACACTCACGATAAATTGAGAGTTGAGGGTTGAGAGTTGAGAATTATGATATGTATTTGTTAATCAGAAAAGGTAATCATAACTCTAAACTCTAAACCCTCAACTCTAAACTAAAAAACTCGTTGTAATCGTCCTGCTTGGACATTTACAACGAGTTTTTTTATTTAGATAATCTTGTTCTCTTACTTCATCACCTTAACAACGCTCTTGCCTGAAGCGTAGCGAACGATGTTAAGACCGTGGCGCGGCTGCTGGAGGCGGCGACCGTCGAGGTCGTAATAAGCCACCGGACAGTCCTGCTTGTCGGCACCGAGAGTGGTAATGCCGGTCTTCTCGCTGCCAGTAACGGGAGCCTTGGCTCCATTGGCGATGGTTCCGTCAGTGCTGTCAATGAGGAGAGCCACGATGCGGAACTTGCGTGCGTCCTGTACGAACTTCAATGCGTCAACGTCGAACGAGCCTTCTGCATAAACCGGCTTATCCTCGGTTACGTTGGCAGGAAGCGAGGCAAGACCTGTGGTAAGGCGTGTCGTAGCCATCACCACATCATTATAATGCAGACCAGTAACCTTGTCGTTACCCTGCACGAACGGGTCAACCTCGTCAAATATCAGTTCGTCTTTGGCTTCAGGAGTAAGGTAGTTTTTCTGAGCCCAACGACTGCCCTCACCGTGAAGGTCGTCAGCCACAAGCACAAACTCCACCTGATAACGGTCTGCATCGTCCATGTCACCGGCAAAGTACATAGTAGCCTTAGCGTTTATCTTCTTGCCCGTCTCATCAAAAGAAGCCTCAGCCTCGATGGCGGCAGGAGCCATAATCTGACATGACTGCTTCCACAACTGCTCAATACCGAAACCGCTGCTCATCTTGCCATAGAACGGGTCGACACTTCCGTAGCGGCGGTCTATATCTGCCGATGGGAATCCGCTTATAGAAACCGGGAAGTAGTTTTGCGTCATTACCTCCATTGTGTCGTTATTATGATAAGACAGTCCGATGAAGTCGTCCGGGTAAAGACGGTTGAGCACCTCAAGAGCAACAAAGCCGCGCGGACAGTTGCCACACCATGTACCCGTAAACTCCTCCATTACCGAACGGCGCTTAGGCAGCACGTTGTAAATCTTTAATTTGCCATCGTAAGCCTTCGTTGTCTGTGCCACGCCATTAACCTTTTCCATAGTGAACGAGAAGGGATAGTCGCCCTTCTTGTCTACAGCGTCAAGCGTAAGATCCATCTTTGCAGCTGCGTCATAGAAGGCAGGCACCGGCACTTCAAAGTCCTTGTGTCCGGTCTTCTTCGTTGTTCCGACCATATAGCTATAGTCAATGGAATTGACGGGATTAGCACCATGATTGCGAATTACGAACGTCACGTTCAGCGGCATCTGCTTCTGTCCTTGAATGGTTCCGACGGGGTCAATGCCTGCTGCGTCTGTCTCCACTCCGCCAAGCGTAACCTCCATGGCAGAGCAATACTCTTCCGACTTGTCCGTCCACTTCAGATACGTACGCGAGCTGTGGATGTATAAGCCGAGCGGACTGTCGCCAAACGTAACAGTTACGGGCTTCTTGGTAGGTGTGTCAAGCTTACTTATATTAAACGAATAACCCACATAGAGCGTGTCCGTATCAATGGTAAACGGTGATGCGAACTTAGCGCTTAAAGTGCCGTCAGCAATGACAGCATCTGCACTAACACCGTCCACAAGATTCTTCTTGTCCTCCAACGAAAGACTGCGTGTAACCCACACCTTCATGTCAGACACGTTAGCCTCCTTGAAAGGTACGGGCACGCTGACTTTCTCTACCGTCAGACCTTTGAGGTCTCTTCCTGCGAGTCTTACTGCCACGTCATAACCCTCCTTCTTGGCTGTACCATAATACGACACCTGGCCAGACATGTTGGCTGTATACTTCACCTTGCCGGTTCCTGCCATCACTGCCTCAGGCATCATAACAAACAAGGCGGCAAGCAATAATGTGCTTAATATGTTTCTCATACGATCAAAAAAATTCTTATTAATGATAATTCTATCTAACATACTTCACGGTCTTCTGCGAACCGTCAGCATACTTCACGGTCTTGAGGTAGATGCCATGAGCGGGCTTGCTGATGCGGCGTCCAGCGAGGTCGGTGTAAGACACACTCTTCACGTCGGTGCTGCCAGCGATGATGTCATTGTTGATACCAGTGAGATTGCCCTTCTCGTCCACCTTATAGCTAACAAGGTTCGACTTGTATGTCTTGTCGCCGTCCTTATAGATTTCCTGCACGCCTACAGAAGAAAGTCCCTGTGCGAAGTAGTAGATCTTTCTGTTGGTACCATTCTTCACGATATCGTTATTGTCAGTAAAGTCGATGGGCATGTCAGTAATCTCATCCTGCAAAGCATAGTACTCGTCAGGATAGAATGTGAAGAGATCGCCGTCGAAGTAGAGGTTGTAGAAGAGCTTGCCAGGATTGAGCAACTTGCCGTCTGTCGACTCCTTATTGACGTGAATCTGCATACAGCCATAACCATATTCGCTTTCATACGGCATAAACTCAAATATAGAAGGATCCTTCGGCGTGCCAGCCTCCTCCTTCCAAGGAGCTAACATAGGCTTCTCATACTCGTTAACCTTATATACAACGTTCTTGCCGGCATTTATAAGGAAGTTGGTTTCTGACTTCAGCGTATTAGCTGTGCGGTCGTATGCAAAGACAATGTCCTTATTGAAGTAGATGCTGTCGAAGGTATAGTCATAGTCCTCCCATGTAACCTTCTGCTTGCCAGAGGGAGCGAAATACGTGTGATATCCCAATACGGGATCTACGCCCATATATTTCATGCCGTCGAACACCACCTTGTCGCCGTCTACCTTACCCTTTGCCCAAGCATCAGGATTGCTGCCGGAGAGATTGCTTACGTAGAAGCCGTCGCCCTCGAACGCCACCTTCACCAATGCAGCGTCACGGTCGTTCTCGTCATTACCGAACGTAATCATATAGTCAGAGATAGTGGCAGAAGCTGACGGAGCTTCGATAGGAGCCTTCTCCTTGTGCCATTCGCTTGCGAAGTCGGCAAAACCAACCCATTCGCCATCAGCAGTGGCAAGAGCCAGCACCACGCCGTCGCTATTGTCGTCAAGACGTATGAGCGAGTCGTTGCGGAAGGCAAAGCGGATGTCCTGCGATTCGGTGTCAGGAATGAAAGAGTTGCCGGCATCGTTAATCTTCATACGAAAGAGATAGAAGTCTTCAAATTCAGAGGTTGCCTCGTTGTTCTCGTCATATACAGGCTGCTTGAAATACTTCTGCGGGAATGTGAACGTGTATACGTCATCCCCCGTCTTCTTTCCCTTCACCCAAACGTTCGGGCCAAGCGTAGCCATTACGTTCTTGATGTACATCGTTCCGTCGTCAGCGATGACGAAGTCCTGTGCTACACCGTCCACGGTTGTGGAAATAACCGTACCGAAGAACACCTCAAAGCCAGAGTTGACACCATAATAATTCTTATATAATGTACCTTCAGGCTGATCTACTATCATCTGCATGTCGTCCGTCACCTGCAAGTTTGGAGCCTGCATGGGACGAGCCTTGCCAAAGTTGGGGAGCAGGAAGTCTGTCTTCTGCCAAGACTGAGGCACACTTTGAACCTGATAATGTAAAGGACTGTTGTTCTGTCCGTTCGCCTGATGATTTCTCACAAGAGGTTGTGCGAAAGAAGCGGCAGCAAAGAGCGCTGCTGCAAACGTCATGTAAATCTTTCTCATAGCTACACTATTTAAGTAAAAAAAATATTATCCACTAAATACAGAAGACTGTCAAAAAGTCGATTATAACAAAAGCAAAAGTAGTACATTTATTTCATTCTGCAAAAGTTTCAGCAACTAAAACTTGTCTAAACAGATAAAAAACGTTACCTTTGCAAAACCTTTTTGGAGCAGTGTGCGGCATTTTCCCACCCGCTTCGAATATCACATAATGCGCTTGTGGCGGAATTGGTAGACGCGCCAGACTTAGGATCTGGTGTTTTAGGACGTGAAGGTTCGAGTCCTTTCAGGCGCACCAAGAAAAATCCTAACTGCTTGAATATGAGCAGTTAGGATTTTTGCTTTTATATTTTTGGCAACGGATTGGCAACGTAATTAGCTACTAAATTTTATTTTCTTTTAGTTGCATCCTTCAAAAGAATGTGCTACATTTGTAGAATCTTAAATAGAAAAAGATAATGATCCTTAAAAACAATAATAGTGTGGAATATGAATGAGAATACACATACCTTAAATTCTGAACAAGAAAGGCTATTCTTAATGTTAAGAAATAAAAAATTAAAACATTGGGAAACATTCTCTGATCCTGATAACATCGGCATTTGGAAGAGTGTAATAGAAAAATATCCAGAAACGGCTCATTTTGTTTATGAATTAACTCAAAATGCTGACGATGCGATTGCTACTGTAGTAAAAATAGTTCTATATAAACATAAATTAGTATTCATTCATAATGGGAAAAGACAATTTTCATTAACAGATTGTTATTGTGACAAAAGCCCTGTTGGTGATTTAAATTCTATAACCTCAGTTGCTAATTCTTCAAAAAAAGATGAAGAACAAACTATAGGTAAATTCGGCGTAGGTTTTAAGTCAGTGTTCCAATATACAGATACCCCATCTATATATGACGATACTTTTTGGTTTAAGATAGAAAACTATATTATTCCAACATTATTAGAAAACGACCATGAACTCCGCAATGCAGGCGAAACTCTTTTTGAACTACCTTTTAAGGACCCCGAGAAAGCGTATCCAGAGATTCTACAAAGACTGCAGAATCTTAATATGCCTGTACTGTTTCTGCCTCATATTCAAAAAATCACCTGGTGTATTGATGGAGAAGAAATGATACATGAGTACTCAAAAGAAGTAATACAAACGGGTGAACGTCATGGCATAAAATATGAATTTTGCCGTATTCATGAATACGACAAGAACCTGTTAATGTATCTGTTCCATCGTGACTGCAATACAATAAAAGGAAAGTACAATATAAGTGTTGGATTTTATGTAAACCCTGACGGATCATTGGATATTGATGCAAAGGGACAAATATATTGTTTCTTCCCGACAAGCGAGCACTTTGATAGTTGTTTTGTAAGTCATGCTCCATTTTTACTTGTTGACAATAGAGACAGTATTAAACGCTATGAGGATATAAATCAAAAGTTCTTGAATTGCATTGCCGAATTAGCGTCTGATGCCTTGTTGTGTCTTAAAGAAATTGGTGAATGCAGGAATTCAAGACTATTAGAATCGGAAGATAACGAAATATCGACTACGAACAAAAACATTCTTATAAACGACAACATATTCCATATCCTAAATATTAAATCAACAGAATACAGTGACACATATTTGAAACAGTGTTATTTCAGAAAAGTAAGAGATAATAAACTGCTTCTTAATAGGTCAAAGCGTTATGCTTCTATAAACGATGTGTTTTCTGCAACCATTGATTTGGAAAATTTAATTTCCTCTTCACAGATTGCACAATTATGCCAAAACAACGATAGGGATTTTCTTTACTTAAAACAATATAGATCTGATTTTAAGGAAGTCGAAGCAGAATTAAAAATTAAGCCGTTTGATAATGAATACCTAGCAAAGCATATTTCAAATTCCTTCATGGCAAACCAACCATTGGAATGGGCTCACAGACTTCTTACATATATAGAGGACAAAGCACGCGTTTTATGGAGGTCTGATGAACCAAGAACTATTAGCGACACATGGAGTGCTTTCTCCGTAGATTCTTGGAACAAGCTCAAATTTAGATTTGCTTCTATAGCAAAAACACAAGATGGAGAATGGATAAGTCCGTATTATTTGTATAAAAAGAATGCAAATATCTGTCTTCCATATTCAGGTTTTAAGGATGTAGAAACTGACGCTTTCGGTAAAGTGTTAGATAAGGAAATCTTTGAGAAACATGAAAGCCTTTTCCGGGGTATGGGAATAAAGGAGCCAGACATGGCTGACTATTTAGAAAAGACTCTGCTTGTTCGCTATAAGAAAAATGACATTCCAACAGAAGAAATCTTATTAAAAGATTTTGAGTATATATACAAGTTGGTCTATGCCAATGCAAACCAGAGAATTAAAGATATAATAAAGAAAGAATGGAAACTAAAACTGTTAGACGAATCTCGTTTTACGTTGTGTAATGTATCAGAAATGTACATACCAACAACTGATTTTCTGAATTACGCAAAAGGCGATACTTCTTTTAAATTTGTTGATTGTGACTTTTATACAAAAGGCACTGATTTGTCATGCTCTGAAGTTAAACATTTTCTTGAGCTTTTTTTAAACGTTAGTAGCAAACCTCAAATTCGTGAGATAACGATAATAGCAGAGAAACTATATAGAAGGATTAAGTATGATTATTCCTATGAGAATTTCCCCAAATATATTGTTGATTTCCTTGATGAGCAATACTTGGCTGTTACTAAATTTCCTGGTTTTAAAGATTACCAATTGGATGGTTATGATATAAATAATTGTTCAAAAGATTGGTCTCACGCTTTGTGGAGATTTGTCTGTGAAAACGAAATCGGTACAAAGAAAAATGGAGAATTAGAATATTGTTTATATCGTGAATGGTCATACCATTTTAAAGATTTCGAGAGCTCTTATTATCATAATTTGAAAAATGACAAGTGGATAGTTAGAGCTGATGGTTCATTCTGCAACCCTAGCGAAATAACCATTGACGAGTTTCATCAGTTAGGTTATGAAAAAAAAGATACCGTTGAACAGCATTTGACCTTTTTGAATGAGATTCAAGCGGAGAAAATAAAAAAGGATAAAGAAGAAAAAGAAGAACAAGAAAAAATAAGTAGAGAGAAACTATATAAGAAAATAGAAGAGCAAAAGTGCTCTGTCGAGACCTTGGCATCAATCGTATCCGCATTAGAAAATGGAGTAGATATAAAAGAAGCTTTAAATGAGTCGCATTCTTCGTATGGCGAAGACAACCATATAGGATTTGACTCTAATTCAAAGTTATGTTCCTATTCTGATGGAAAAACTTCCAGAATACCGAACATTATTACTTCTAATTTGGAATCTCTTGTACAAATCGTAGATAAGGTTGGCGCAGACAATCTTCCTGTTGTGGCAGACCACGTTGATGATATCGTTAACTGGATAATAGATGAAGACAAGGCACCATCTATGGTTCGACGCATTGTGAATTATATCGGCAAGAAGATATATGAACAATATCTTTTAAACGAAGGCATAAAATATGAGTCAGTAAGCAATAGCTTATTAGGTTGTGATTATAACATAAACAATGGTGAGAAATACGTAAGCGTTGTCTCTACCATAAAAAGCATTGCAGACAACAAAATACCCATTGGCATATCCGCACTACAAAATGCATTCCTTCGCAATCATCCCAATGCGCAAATACGGATTGTAAGAATATCTTTCAGTGATATTTCTATACTTCCTCAATATAACCATATTGTAAGCCTTTATGGCAAAGAAGAGGAACCTGATTTCAATGACAGATTACGCAAAGAATGTGAAGTACTTGCCATAAACTATTGGAAAGGAGCAGCAATAAATGAATTCGATGCTGTATCTCCGGAATATTCTGTTAAAATAGAACGTAAGAATAAAAAGTAATGATATCTATAGCTCAACAAATATATTACAAATGGGACATTTGCCACAAAAAATCGACATCAGATGAAGGTCGGTTTACTGGCGTTTTATCTGAATCAAAGGTCGATTTAAATCCTCATCAGGTGGAAGCTGCTCTATTTGCATTTAAGTCACCATTAAGCAAAGGAGCAATACTTGCCGATGAAGTTGGACTTGGAAAAACCATTGAAGCAGGTATCTTATTGTCAGAATTATGGGCAGAACATAAAAGACACATATTGATTATAGTTCCAGCTTCATTAAGAAATCAATGGAGCATGGAGTTATTAGAGAAGTTTTTTCTCCCGTCTTTAATATTAGAGCAAGGTTCTTACAAAACCATTGCAGCCAAAACAGAAAACCCTTTTCAAACAGATGAAAGTATAATAATCTGTTCTTATCAGTTTGCCGTTACCCATGCGGACGAGTTATCAAAAGTCATGTGGAATCTTGTTGTGATAGACGAGGCTCACAAACTTCGTAACGTATATAAAAAAGGAAATGTGACCGCAAATGTATTGAAGGAGACATTGCGCCCATACAAGAAGATATTGCTTACAGCCACTCCTTTACAAAACAATTTAAGGGAGCTATATGGACTTATCAGTATAATTGATGATGAATTCTTCTCTTCTGTCCAAACGTTTGAGGAACAGTATAATACAATATCAATCCGTGACAACTCTAAATATGGAGAATTGAAGGCAAGGATTGCCCATATAGCGCACCGTACATTGAGAAACCAAGTACAGGAGTATGTGAAATACACCAAACGTATTCCTTTTGTTCAAGAGTATCATCCTTCAAAGAAAGAAATTGATTTATATGAAGCTGTTAGCGACTATTTATTTCGTGAGGGCACTTATGGTATACCGGATAGAATACGTCCTTTACTATCACTCCTTTACAGAAAAATCATGTCGTCATCTGCTTATGCACTGTCTTTCACGCTTCAAAGTACAATTGAAAGACTTAAACGAATTAAGGATGAAGGACGACAAATACTTAGTATGTCATCTGTATTAAATGATTTGGAAACCATTGATAATGACGATAATTCAGATTCATATGAAACAGTAGAAATTTCTGAACAAGACAAAGCTGCCATTGATAACGAAATTGAAGAGCTTCGACATTATGTTTCAATGGCCGAAGGAATTGGTTGTGAGACAAAGGCTCAAGCATTATTGAAAGCCCTTACGGCATCATTTGACAAGGTTGAACGCCTTGGAGGTCTGCGAAGAGCTTTAATATTTACAGAGAGTCGTAAAACTCAAGAATATCTAAAAAACTTTTTTGAAGCGAACGGTTTCAGAGACAAGGTTGTATGTTTTAATGGAACAAATAGTAATGATGAAGCCAACAATATATATCAGAAATGGTTATTGACCCATACAGGAACCTCTTATGTAACCGGTAATTTGCAGATAGACAAGAAGCAGGCTCTTGTAGATTTCTTTAAGGATTCTGCAGAGATAATGATTGCTACAGAAGCAGGTGCTGAAGGTATAAATCTTCAATTCTGTTCTTTAGTGGTTAATTACGACATGCCTTGGAATCCCCAACGAATAGAACAAAGAATTGGACGTTGCCATCGCTATGGTCAAAAGCACGATGTAGTAGTTGTGAATTTCGTAAATAAGGCTAATGCTGCAGATTGCCGTGTATATGAGTTACTGTCAACTAAGTTTAATTTATTTGAAGGCGTATTGGGTAGCAGTGATGAAATATTAGGGTCTATAGACTCTACATTTGATTTGGAAAGCAGATTGAGCTCTATATTACGAGTATGCAGAACAGAAAGTGAAATAAACAAGGCTTTCGATTCGTTGCAGAAGGAGTTGGAAGATGTTATTTCAGAGCGTATCAAGGATACAAAGAAAACTCTATTGGAAAACTTTGATGAAGACGTTGTTAATTTATTAAAGGTTAGACAAGATGATGACGAAAAGAGAATCGATAGTTATATTCGCCATTTTTGGAAGTTAGCTCTTGTCGCTTTAAATGGGTTCATTTCTGATATAAATGAGAATACATCGTCATTTAAATTAGATGCAGACATTTCAAATGAGATAAAGGCAGGAGTGTACTCTGTAAACAAGAAAGAGACAGATAAAATACAAATAAGGGCAACAAGTTCTATTGGAAGCTATATACTTAGACAAATACCCTACTTGAATGTTGTCGAAGATGTAACTTTCGATTTAACATCATACCCTTATAGATCTATTTTATTAGAAGAATATAAAGACAAAGCCGGTTGGCTTATTGCTTATGAAGTTTCTTCCACTAATGAGTATGACGACGAAGAGAATATCATTTTCTGTGCTATCACCGATGATAAATATGTACTGCCAGCTGAGTTTGGATTTAAATTATTAGAATTAGAAGCAAAAGAAAGTGTGACTTGTAAGTTGCCTGAGCATATTAAAGAAGATACAGAATTTATATTTGATAAAAACATTGAAAAATATAAAGATCAAGTCAATGCCAGAATGGAGGAATATGCTTCATATGAGATTGAAAAATACGAATCATGGTCAGATGACAAACTTGTTCCTTTGCAAAAAGAAATAATAGATATTAGAAAAGAAAGAGATACAATTCACAGACAAATAAGAAAAGAAAAGGATATCAAGACCAAACTATTACTTAAGAAACAAGAAAACCATTTGTCTGAGAAACTCTCTAAAAAACAGCGTCAACTATTCGACTTGGAAGATGAATACAACAAGAACGTTGACACAATGACAACAAAGTTATTAAAATCATTAGAGTGCAACTTTGATAAAAGGACATTATTCTCTATTAGATGGAGAATTGTTTAACTTAAGATCATTAGTGTCTCGTTAAATCTGAGGCACTAATGACTAAACACATCGAAAAAGTATATATTCGATTATTAAATCAGTTTGCTTTTTGTTGTTATACCTCAAAGAAAAGCATTATATTTGTAGAAGTTAGAAAGCATCAAAGGAAACTATCCGTGTACTGAAAGACAACGAGCTGCGCCAGTACGGAGAATACCGCACCAAGCGCCTCGTCCTCGATGCCTGGAATAAATTTGGATTTGACAATTAAAAAGAGATAAGTATGACTAAAGAAGATAATATTATACTATATCACTATACCACAATGAATACGTTCTATAATATGATAGAACATTCATTGTGTTATGAGGAAGGCGATATACATCCCAAATATATAACAATGTGGGCAACACATTACGCCTTTCAAAACGATCCAACAGAATGTCAGTTGTTCTTTGAAGGATTAAAAGCCGGTGTACTTGATTATACTAAAAAGAACAACATTGCACTTAACGACAAAGAAAAGGAACTCACACAACACCCCCAGTATAATCTGAACATATTTACGATTTCGTTCTCTAAGCAGGAAGATGATTTAACAATGTGGCGTGGATATGGACAAAATGGAGATGGCATAAGTTTAGGTTTCGATTTCTCCAAGCTTCCATCAACTTTACCTATGTATGGAGCTGATTGCAAAGAACGTAAATATTGGAGTGAAAGTGAGCCGACATATTTACTTTATGATGAAATAAAAAAATGTGAGTATGTTGATACAAATAACATCAAGATTGCAGAAGAAGCCTGCAATAAGACATTAAAAAACATTTTCAATAAAGATGAGTGGACAGATGTAAAACAGGCTATAATAAACAATGCTTATGCTCCTATCTATAAAAATAAAAAATATGAAGCAGAGGGCGAATATCGCATCATAAAACATCAAATAATGCCACAATATCGTCTTGCAGACAACAAACTTGTACCATACATCAAAATTAACATCCCCATTGAATGTCTAAAAAGAATCATTGTAGGACCATGTCAATCCTCGTCTGAAGTTGTCATGAGAATAAAATCATTCTTATGGACAAAGTGTTTTGATACAGAAGTAATCATATCGGCTATTCCTTACAGAAATCGATTATAAACATCATGAACAATATTGAATTCATAGATAAATTCAAAGAACTCTGGAACCACTCTGAAAATGAGGTCGTAGAGTTCAAAAAAGCAGAGACCAACTTTGATATTGACGAGTTGGGAAAGTACTTCTCCGCCCTCAGCAATGAAGCAAACTTACGAGACCATGAATTCGCTTGGATAGTCTTCGGTGTTTGGGATAAGAAACACCAAATCATTGGCACCAGTTTCAAAGATGGTGAAGTAGCCTTGAACCGCCTAAAGCAAGACATGTCTCAACACACTACAGACAACCTTATTTTTAGGGATATTGTACCTATTGAGGTTGAAGGCAAACGTGTTTTGTTGTTCCAAGTTCCTGCATCGCCACGCAATATCGTGATGCACTGGAAAGGTGTGGCTTATGGTCGTGATGGCGAAAGTCTGAAACCATTGAACCAAGCCAAACAAGATGCCATCCGCCAACAACCACCAATACCAGATTGGACAGCCCAACTCGTACCCAATGCGACCATAAATGATTTGGATGAGTTGGCTGTGGCTACAGCTAAAGTCATGTTCAAGAAAGTACATTCTTCAAGTATTCCTGCCGAAGAAATTGATTCATGGACAACAGAAGAGTTCTTAGCTAATAGCATGATGATGCGAGACGGCCAAATCACTCGTGCTGCAATACTGTTATTAGGCAAGCCGCTTTCTATCCAAAAGATTCATCCTGCCGTAGCCCAAATCACTTGGACTTGGGAAGATGAAGAAGGTATTGTGCAAGATTATGAACACTTCTCCATTCCTTTCATCTTGACTGTAGATAAGGTGTTGGGCAAGATACGCAACAAAACCATGCGCGAACTGCCAGGCGGAACCCTCTTTCCTGATACGATGAAGCAGTATGATGAATATACCGTACGTGAGGCTCTACATAATGCCATCGCCCATCAAGATTACACCTTGCAACAGCGCATAGTTTTCGTAGAAGGTCCAAGCACCTTATACTATGGCAATGGCGGTAGCTTTATTCCCGGCACCATAGAGAATGCTTTGGAGCATAAAGGGCCTCAGTTTCACTATCGCAACGAATGCTTATGCCGAGGCATGGTCAACTTCAACATGATTGATACCGTAGGACGTGGCATCAAGAAGATTTACACAGAACAACGCAATCGTTTCTTCCCCATGCCTGATTACGATATTGACAATGAGCATCGTACTGTAGGAGTCACTATCTATGGCAAGATGATTGACGAGAAATATACCAATCTTTTGAAAACAAATAGCTCTTTGTCTCTGAAAGAGTGCCTTTGGTTAGATGCGGTACAGAAACACCACCCCATTACCAAAGAAGCTGCAAAGCATCTTTATGAAAAAGGATTGATAGAAGGCCGTGCGCCACATTACACCATATCTCTAAAAGTAGCAAAACTGACTAAGCAAATAGGGCACTATACAAAAGAAACTGGTCTTGTGGAAACTAGTATTCAAAAACTATTACTTCAGTTGGCGCATAATGCAGGCAGTATGGGTTTTAAACGTAAAGACGTTTATGAAGACCTCCTGCATGTATTCCCTTCCAGTCTAACACGTGACAAGAAATTGAGAAAGATTGGTCGCCTTTTGGGCACCATGGCTAAAGAAAATTTGATTTGCAAAATCGATAAAGGAAAAAAATGGAATATAACCGAAAAAGGTGAGTCTGAACTTGGAATATAAATTTGTTCGGCTATTTTAGGTCGTTTTAAGTCGTCCTTTGGTCGTTCTCGGCTATTTTCGGTCGTTTTAAGTCGTTCTTTCGGTCATTCTCGGCTATTTTCGGTCGTTTTTGCAATCGTTGCGGTCGTTCTTTACAAGTGATTCTTCAGATAAAATTGTAATGACATTTTATCTGAAGAGTCACTTGTTTATATCATCTGCCACGTCGCAGCCGATACTTCGCTGGTCGCATCATCGCAGCCGACACAACAATGCACCTTCGCCACCAATGCTCATTATCTTCATCCTTGTCACGTCCCCAACCAGAGCCAGGCGAGCCACCACCGCCACATGATTCTGCATAGGTTGTAGCCTCATGGATATATCCAAGCGAAAGAAGCATAGCGCGGTTGATTATAGAGTTGCTGTTTCGCATCAAGTCAGAATAGCCAAACCCATTTAGAATTTCCTGCTGACGGTCGGTGAGCGTAGAGGCAAGAGGCTCTAAGGAAGAAACGAGCATACTGTTGAAAGTGGCAAGCATATTTCTTTGAAGTTGAATTGAGTGTAAGTCCCGGTCTTCACCAAAGACTTCTTGCATTCTGCTGTGCTCGTATTTCATTTCTGCAAGCCTCTGTTTGGCTTCCGTAATGATAGAGTTGGCATCGTCAAGCATCTTTTTGCGGAGAGCAAGTTTTTCGTCTATACCATCCAACTCCTTGCATAGTTTGTTTGACGTTCATACGGTTTGACTTTTTCGTATTCCCCACAGCCTCCTATTCTTATATAATACAGATTAGAAAGAACATCAATATATAATACTAAAATACACTTTTTTATGTTTTAAAGTCGCATTGATGGTATTCTATGCAAAGATTTAACCCAAAAATCGTATATTTGCAAAAAAACAATAGAAGTTATGAATAAAGCAAAATATACAGAAGCCTTGGCATCAGGTGGCGAACTTAATGTCACAGAAAATGGTTGGTATATACAGTATTATTTTAATGGCCCAGATTTGAGATATAATGGTGAATTTATAACCATACAAGGAAATGATGTAGATAATTATATCAAGGCTTACAAGAATAATTACAAAAAGTTTTTAGAACTTCAGAAAGTAATTCCTAATGGTGGAGAATTCACGACAAAAGGAGAATGTAACATGAACATTTCATGTGGTGGAATCTACCATATGGGAATAACAATTTCCCAATGGTATAATCATCTGAACCACCCAAACTGTTTCCCAATAAAAAGTGAACAAGATTTGACTTCTGTCATTAGCGACTACGAATATTGCAAGCTGAGAGCTAAAGAAGTTTCTACACTTTTATTTCACAAATAGACTCTATTAAACGCAATAAATAACATGCTACTACGTGAAGTAAGACAGCGAGATAGGAAAACCACACCAAACGCCTCGTCCTCGAAGCTTGGAATAAATTTGGATACAATAATTAAAAAATACAAGAAAGGATTTATATGATATTATATCATTATACAACGATGGATACATTCATCTCCATGATGGAACATTCTTTGTTTCATCAAAATGACAATTTAGAGCCTACCCACTTAATTATGTGGGCAGGTCATTCTTCATATCAAAATGATCCAACAGAATGTAAATTGTATTTTGAAGGGCTTAGAAAAGCTGTCGAAAACTACAGTCTGCACAACCAATGTGACTTAATGGAAGAATACGATAAATTAATAAATGAACCCGAAAAAGGTTTGAGTTTGTATTTTATCTCCTTTTCGGAACAAGAAGATGATTTAACCATGTGGCGTGGCTATGGTCAAAATGGTGATGGTATAAGTCTGGGCTTTGACTTTGATAGGTTACCAGGAGCTCCTCTTCTGACTGTTTTTGACAAAAATTGCCCCGAAAATAATAATATTCAACTTGACACACGTCTTATATATAACAAAAACTATCCCATACAATGTGTATATACCGAACCAAATAATGTAAAAATAGAGGATGATGCATTTCGTAGAACTATACAAAATCTTCAAGATAAAGATGACGAATGGAAGGATGTTATCCAGCACTTAATAGATAGTAAAGAAGCTCCTAAATATAAACACTTCAAATATGAAGCAGAAAAAGAACATCGCATAGTAAAAATCGGAGAAATGCCCAAATTTCGCAAAGGGAAAGACGGTTTTCCAACACCATATATTGAAGTAGGAATACCAATAAGTTGCCTACAACAAATTATCATAGGTCCTTGTCAAGCTTCCGAAAACAATGTAAAAAGAGTCAAAGCTCTCTTGTGTTCTAAGCTATTGAATATTCCTGTTAAAAAGTCAATTATTCCATACAGAAACAAAATATAATAAAAATATGAATACAGAACAACAAAAGATAGAATACAAGAGTCTGCAAAAGATTCGAACAGGAGAGAAAGGATTCAAGGAACTCTCCACTACTTGTGTGGCTTTAGCCAATGCACAAGGAGGTCAAATTATGATTGGTGTAGAAGACAAAACGAAGAAGCCGGGACCTAATCAGATAATACCGCAAGAAGAGGCAAATAGTGCCGTTACAAGATTGCGTGGACTCTGTTTCAACGTAGGTCTTGCTGTAGGCGACGTATGTGCTGATGAAACTGGCAGCCAGTACTTTGCCATCACTGTATTCCCTTCACTCCATTCATATGCCACCACTTCTGATGGCAAAATGTACATCCGTGTCGCAGACAAATGCGAACCTGTACGTAGTGAGGATATTCAACGTGTAGGAGAAGAGAAAGGAGCTTTTCAATGGGAACTTGTACCAACACAGTTTGAATTGGAAGATGAGAATAAGACGAATCTCTCTAAATTCGCTAATGATATACGCCAATCTGATAGAGTGAAGCAGCATGTCAAGCAGCTCGATGATATGGAAATTGGCGAACAGTACCATCTTCTTGACGGCAACAAGATGACTAATCTTGGTGTCTTATGGATTGGTACAGCCAAACAGCGTAGCCGTATTTGCTATCCTATCACTGTGCAATATATCGTATATGATGACTTGGAGAACAAAACCAACAAATTGGAATGGCGTGACAATACACGTAATCCGAAAGAACTTTTGGAAGATATTATGGACAAGGCTGTAGAGTTGACCTATAGCTATGAGATGCCTAATGGCCTCTTCCGTAAGACAGTGCGCTATTACAACGAGAACTTAATCAGAGAGTTGCTTGTTAATTGTTTGGCTCATAGTTCAAGAACCATCTCCAACGACATCACAATCAAGGTATATCCAGGTTATATCAGCATCTCCAATCCAGGTGGTCTCCCTTTAGGTGTAACCAAAGACAACATCCTTCATACCAAACATAGACGTAATCCTAACATGATTGAGATACTGACTGCATTTGGACTGATGGAAGGCGAGGGTTCTGGCTATGACTTTATCTATGAGTTGGATGCCATCGAAGCCAAGAAACAACCTGAGATTGATTCAACATTCAATACTGTTACAGTTTACCAAAGTGCCGAGATTACAGACAAGGAGGTTGTACGCTTGATGGATTACGTAGATCATAACTATCAATTATCTCAAAAGAACAAGATTGCATTTGGTATCATTGCAAGAGAAAAGCGTATAGCTGCCACCGACTTATCTAAGATACTCCAACTTTCCGCAGAGGAGCGTCTAAGAAGCTACATCGACAACTTGGACAAAAGTCACTTGATAACAAAAAGTGGAGTCAAAAAGGGATCATACTTCCAAATCAACCCAACTTTGTTACGTAATGCAAAGTCAAATATCGTAACAACATTGAAGACGATTGAGCCTCATGTACTCAAAGCCCTCATCAAGGAAGACATACGCATGCACCCAATGAGTAAAATTTCAGATATTGCCAATCGTATCCCTGATGTTGACATAAAAGAAATTAGAAAGCAACTATACAATATGATAGGAACTGATATAGAGAAAGAAGGAACACGTTTTGATAGTAAATACTATATCAAATAGTGGCATAAAAAAAAAGGTTCGAAAAAGCAAAATTTGTTAAAAGACCCGTAAATAATTGACTATCAGCGAAGTCGCTTTTTTGCTTTTCTTTTTTTATTGCTTCCTTTTTGAAAAAGGAAAAATAAGATTGTATGCGAAATAATTGAATTTCACATACTATCTTATCCTCTTGTATGATATCAAAGCCTTCATATAATTTGTGCCGTTTGAAACGGCACAAATTACTGGAGGCAAATCACCAGACATACAAATAAGCATATATCCTGCCGTAGCCCAAATCACTTGGACTTGGGAAGATGAAGAAGGTATTGTGCAAGATTATGAACACTTCTCCATTCCTTTCATCTTGACTGTAGATAAGGTGTTGGGCAAGATACGCAACAGCACCTTATACTATGGCAATGGCGGTAGCTTTATTCCCGGCACCATAGAGAATGCTTTGGAGCATAAAGGGCCTCAGTTTCACTATCGCAACGAATGCTTATGCCGAGGCATGGTCAACTTCAACATGATTGATACCGTAGGACGTGGCATCAAGAAGATTTACACAGAACAACGCAATCGTTTCTTCCCCATGCCTGATTACGATATTGACAATGAGCATCGTACTGTAGGAGTCACTATCTATGGCAAGATGATTGACGAGAAATATACCAACTTGCTAAAGAGCAACCAATCTTTATCATTGAAAGAATGTCTTTGGCTGGATGCCGTACAGAAGCATCATCCTATTACCAAAGAAGCAGCTAAGCATCTTTATGACAAAGGCTTGATAGAAGGTCGTGCGCCTCATTATACAATATCTCTTAAGGTTGCCAAACTGACTAAACAGATAGGACATTACACTAAGGAGAAAGGACTAAACGAGACCAGCATCCAAAAGTTGGTACTTCAACTAGCACATAATGCAGGAGAATTGGGATTTAAACGCAAAGATGTTTTTGAAAGCTTGCAGCATGTTCTTCCCTCAAGTTACACATATGATGAGAAATTAAGAAAGATAGGTTATCTTCTTAGAAAAATGGCTAAAGACGGATTTATCATCAAAGCATCCAACGGCAAGCAATGGAACATCACCACAAAAGGCGAACAAGAACTTAGCTAAAACGACCATTTTAGTCATTTTTAGTCGTTCTTTCGGTCATTTTAAGTCGTTTTCGACTATTTTCGGTCGTTTTAAGTTGTTCTTACGGTCGTTCTTCACAAGTGATTCTTCAGATAAAATTGTAATGACATTTTATCTGAAGAGTCACTTGTTTATATCATCTGCCACGTCGCATCCGATACTTCGCAGGTCGCATCATCGCAGCTGACACAGCAATGCACCTGCGCCACCAATGCTCCTCATCCTCATCTTTGTCTCGTCCCCAACCATAGCCAGGCGAACCGCCACCGCCACACGATTCTGCATAGGTCGTAGCCTCACGGATATAGCCAAGCGAAAGAAGCATGGCGCAGTTGATGATTTGGTTGCAGTTTCGCATCAAGTCGGAATAGCCTGACTCGTTTAGAATTTCCTGCTGACGATCGGTGAGCGTAGAGGCAAGAGGCTCTAAGGAAGAAACGAGCATACTGTTGAAAATGGCAAGCATATTTCTTTGAAGTTGAACTGAGCGCAAGTCCCGGTCTTCACCAAGGACTTCTTGCATTCTGCTGTGCTCGTATTTCATTTCTGCAAGCCTCTGTTTGGCTTCCGTAATGATAGAGTTGGCATCGTCAAGCATCTTTTTGCGGAGAGCAAGTTTTTCGTCTATACTTTCCATCTCTTTGCGTAGTTTTGACATTTGCATTGCCAAGTCTGCATTATCAACACCGTCTTGCCCGAACTGTCGGGCTATGAGGTCTATCTGCTTTTGCACCTCCTCTTTACGAGTATGCAAGTTTGCAATCATGGTTGAGATGCCTTTCAGTTTTATCTCGGCACGATGTATCTGCTTCTGCAAATCTTCTTTGGTTGTTTGCAAACGTGTAACCTCAGATATTAAGTCATGCCTGTATTCTGAAATAGAACGATGCCGGGCTTTTGTAACGGCAATATCATTGCCACGCTCCAATCCCCACTTCTGACCTACCTCCTTTTCCAGATCATCATGAAGCTTGCGGAAGATAGTCGCCATTTGGTATTTGTCTTTTCCGAATACCGCACGCCACGATATTCTGCCACGCTCATTGTCCATCGGAATCACAGAACAATGGATATGTGGATTTGTCTCGTCAAGGTGAACGTAGAAGCCTACAATGTTGTCTTCGCCAAAACGCTTCGCCACAAAATCATAAACATTCTTCGCCCAATCCTCTATATCCTTTGTCCTGCAAAGATGAGAGTTGTCCGCTCCTTTTTCAAGACTTACGTTCTGACTGCCGAAAGCCAAATTGAGCATCCGTTCACGGCTGCCACCAAAGACAAACTGGGCGAGAGTGTTTTGCCTACGTCTGACATTCGGACGGTCGTTCGGGTCTTTGATGCCTCTTGATGCAAGACTCTCAGCCATCTTCTGTGCTATTGATTTTGATGTGTCGATAGGCTGTATAATACCACCTTTCGACACTTCAAAATTAAGATGCTTTCTTGTAGGGTCATAATTTGAGAGACTGTCGGAAGCCTTCACACTCCACACTTTGTCATTCCAGTTACGCTGTTGTTCGTTGCTTTCTGCTTGTGTGATGCCACTGCTATTGGCGTGTATATCCATCACCTGTTTTCTTTCTGCCATATCTATTTTCAATTAAATTCTAACCGAGCTTGCTCCCCGAAGGAACCTCTATGAGGGGTTAGCCTAAAGCGTAAACGAAAGTTAACGCATATTAGGCTATGCGATTTATAAATCGTTTCCTCACTAAGTGTTCTCTTCAAAGCAAGAGCAAGCTCTTTTCTTTATTCTTTTGTTGTTATGCCATATTGTTTGCACATCCAAAAGAACGTGCCGATATTAACCTGTTGATAGTTTCTCCGAAGGAGGTCAGTAAACATTTTGTCCGTCTTAGCAGCATTGTACTTTGCGTTTTGCCGGCTGCAAATATGGAATAGTGATCTTCCACTCTCGCCAAGGGTTGCCAAGGCACACCCCACCTTCAACCAATCATCATAAGAGGCTGTAATATCTATGCCGCATTGTTGTATTTTTCGACAGTAAACAGCCACCTCTGCAGATGTGTTCTCACCTTCATATATAAAGCAAGTCGGAAAGGATTTATGCTTTGGCTTTTCCACATAAACTCCTTCATACAATGTGGCGTTTTCATTTATGATAGGATGCTCGTCATACGACAAGCAACGCAATCGGGTGATGTCGCTGCATGCCGAATCTATCATTATCCCCATCTTTCGGAAATCAATCTGAAGTTGGCGGAATTGCTGCAAGTGCTTTTCGGGATAGCGTAATGGGATAACCAGGAACAATCCTTTGCCACTTACACTTAATGCACAATATGCTATTTGTGGAAGTACCGACAAGTCTTGTTTCAATGTTTCCCAATCCCAAATGTCTGGATTGTCCTTAGCGTCAATATCCACACATATTAGTCCTGAGTGTTGGGAAAGATTGTTCTTTGCTCTTGTTGGAGAGAATACGCCACTAATAGTAGCCTGTGGCAGACTACGTTTTAAGGCATTACGCTTCTCCTTGTCAATGACAGCTCTCAACCTTAGTATATCATCCTTATATTCCTTACAGAAAAGGAATGTCCCTAAAGGCATTCTTGTCCCTGTATTGTCAGTCACTCCGTTATAAACGGATATATGAGTTTGAAAAATGTCCATAGTCTTTCTTTCGTTTACAGGTTGCGGTTGCGCCATGAGTTTACATCCTCATTATCAGTTAGTTGAAACGTGTCGCAAGTGCAACCCCGCAACTCGGAGGCTTGATTTACGATTTTACTTACATATTGCCGTGATACACCTATGGCATCAGCGAGTTTCTGAATATTAAGTTTCTGGCATTCCGTGCGCTTGACCAATTCCGCTATAAGTTGTGCTTTTGTCATTTCGTTTGACGAGTAGCCCTTCATCTGTTTCAACATCCTGTAACCACAATACTCAAAGTAACGCATGCACTCTATGCTGTACCGCATTTCTTCTTCCGAAATTATCATTGATGTTGGCAATGCAAAGTATTGTCCTGCGCCAGCACTTTCTCCACAAGAAAGAATGTGGGTAATGGCACACCATTTTTCTATCTGTATTCTTATTTTGGAAAGGATGGATGCCACCCAAGGATCGGCATCTTTTTCCTTTTTTGCAGTCTCTTTATTGAACTCTGTGAGGAGAACCTTTGCTTCGGTACTTAACAATAGTTTCATATCTCCAATAGCACTTAATTTATCAGTCATTTCATACCATGCGGTTTTGTACATTTCATCAAGCACATTGTCCTTATATTCCTTCTCTGGAAGAACTTGTGGATAAACATACAGCCAACGCTGCACAAAGCCTTCGTCTGCCCATGAGGGTTTGAAGGCATTGGCAATGGCACGAGGTTGTATGCCCCCCAATATGCAAAGAAAAGGATTGGAAATCCATTGAGGTTCCTGTGTCTTACGGTCAACTGGGAACGGGGTTCCGTCGTAGATAGACAGGTAGTTGCTGATTTCACCACTTGAATTATAGCGGTTCATGTCATCAAGAAAACCTTTAATCTCATCACGATATAGCAAAAGCCCTGCCTTTGTATTGTCCTTGTCGGCAAGGACTTGATACAACCCTTCCGGAGTTACGTCCGAAACAATCAGCCTGTCTCTGACTGGTTCTTCACCGCCATTCTTCTTGTATTCACGATATTCCTCCTTGAATTTCTTTATGCGCAATTTTTCTTCTTTGAAGATGGGCTCCAACAGGGCTTTTATTGGAGCACTCTTGTTTGAACCGCTTGGAGCAACCACGCAAATCCAATGGTTGGGATTGTTGTTGTACTTGCCATCGAAAAGCTCTATATGTTTGCCACATATTGTGCTTACGATGGCATACACGGCTGCCGTTATGAAGTCACGGGAACACTCGAAGACCTCAGCATAACGATTGATAATCCTCTGCACCTCCAAACGCAATGCCCAAATGGGTATCTCGTGTGGTGGGGCTTCAAGAGAATGTGAAGTTATGTTTATCATAACGGCAGCTGCTTTGAAGGGTTAAATACAGCATCTATGTCAGATTTACGGTAAAGGGCTTTTCTTCCGACCTTTATCGGGGCAGGCCACACACCATTCTTTACGTTACGCCAGAGTGTCGTTTTTGAGACGTGATATTTGATGGCAACCTCATCGGCTGTCATATACTCATCTTCGCTATTAGCATTTCTGCTATTGTCCTCCTTCCATTCAAGGAAAAGTTCCTTCAGGTCGGCTATGTTCAAAACAACCTGTATTTGTGCGTTGTTTGAAAGTTCTTTGATATCCATTGTATTCTGAATTTTTATTGTTATACATCTTATAATTTTCACTTGTGTTCTCGAGAATTCACAAGCAAAATTATTACGCACAATAGCGAAAGGAAGAAAAAACGTATGGATAACAACTGATTTAAGGGGCAAATAGTGGAATTGGTTCTAACGAGAAACATGAATAGAACCAAAGAACAAGGGCATACCATTGGTCAACACGACTATTGGTATGCCCTTAGCTTATGTCGGATTTTATGTTCTACGAGATTAAATCTCGCTTATCGTTTGCTTCAATATGTCATCATCTATCTGACGATAGCGGTTAAATGCCCGGCTGCCTTCAACGTGTCCGCTCATCTTGCCAACAATATTTGGGTCGCGCACGGCTTTGTAGGCTGCACCTACGAAAGTTCTGCGAGCCATGTGCGAGCTGGCAACATCACAAATGCGTTTCATTTCCGTTTCACCAGTAGTTGAATTGCGCACCGGAACTATTCTTGTTATGCCACATATCATGAGTATAGCCTTTATCGCATCGTTGTATTTCTGTGGACTTATAAAAGGAAACAATCTTCCGTCTTTATCTACCCCATTATATTTAGCCACCAACTTCAGCGCACATGGGTTTAGCGGTATACGTGGCTTTACTGGAGCATCTTCATCCGACGTCTTGCTTGGCACATACTCCAATATGCCGTCCGTGATGTTCTTTGAGGTCAGTGTACATAAATCTCCCACACGACAACCAACCAGGCATTGAAACACAAATATGTCTCGCTGCACCTCCAATGTCTTCAATGGAAATTTTGAGCAGAGTTTCTTGTCCTCATCATCCAATCCCTCCCATAATGCAGGAATGTCTGCGTCAGCCAATAGATTGCGCTCCTCTTTTGTCAGATAAAAAGGAACGCCATACTTCTCCGTACCAATCTTTATGCCATCAAAAGGTCGGTTGGAAGTTCTTTCCGTCTCATAGAGCCACTGCATGAAAGCCTTGAATTTCTTTTTTAGCTTTACTATGGTATTCTCTCCACGGTTCTGCAATTTGGTGAAAGTATGCACTACATTGATTTCTACAGGGTATTGCTCCAATATTGATTCAAACTGTTTTGGGTATTTCTCGGACAATGTTTTCTCGTTACGCAAATAATTCTCAAAGTCCTCAATGTCCTTTCGGGTTATCTTGTCGATGTTCCATGCAAACTTTTCTCTGAGAACCTTGTTCTTAAACGCTTCATATCGAGCCAGATCACGCACAAGAACTCGAAAGGCTTTTGTATGGTCGTATGAGAAACGCTTTTTCTCCAAGTATTCTTCCGCCAAATCATAAATGGATTTACATCTCCTTCCACGTTTTTCCAATTTGGAAGGCTGCTTGGTTGGATGATGGTAATGGTTCACAATTTTGTCTAACCATACGGCATTAACATCATCTTTATGAGCCTTCGAAAATTCTGACATGATCATCGCCAACAACTCATCTATATTCTTCTTCTGTTTCTTGGAATGCTCAACCTCAGAAGACGAAATACGTTCTGTTACAACAATCTCTCCATACGATTTTATTTCATAGCCTTTTTTCTGCGCTTCCTCCTTGCTCACCGATACAGTTTTTTCAGGAGCCACAATACCTTTTGCTATTGTCTTGTTGAAGTTTATAAAATAGCGAAAATGCTTCGGAGCTATAAACATGCCACTTTTAACACGAAGATTTGCTCCTCGAAAAGGAACAAACCTTATCAAGACTTCACTTCTATGTGTGATTTTATCTTCTTTAGACGATAAACTTAATTCAATACTTGCCATTATATGATTATTTGTATTTCAGTAAATGTCGCTATCTCTGATGAGATAAGACATTGTATATACTATTTTTTGCTATTCAAAGCCTAACAAAGGTATTAATATTTTTGGCAACATTTTGGCAACATGAGTAAAATCTAATGCAATATTAAGAAACTTTACGAAAAGAATAAAAATCGGTAATTACTGATTTTCAATACGTTACATTTTTCAGTAAAATTCATAAGACTACATAACATTGTGCCTTTCAGGCGCACCATAAGAAATCCTAACTACTTGAATATGAGCAGTTAGGATTTTTGCTTTTATGAAATTGCCGAGTTAATTTACTTGTATCTGTTATATTCTCGGCAAATTCATTTTTATATTCAAATAGCACTCTCATCTGTAATATGGATATTTGCAGGAATACTTTATGAAGATCCAACAGATAGTCTCTTTTCTCATTAGCACGGAACAAATAGGATTAATTAACGGACCTACAAATTCCCAAGTGGTATATGCTACTTCCATGAACCTATATGGACAGACCTATATCAAACAGATAGGCAACCTGTAATTAATATGATCAAACAGCTAATGTCTTTTCATTTTCTTGTTTAAAATAACAGCATGGCAAATATACAAATAAAATCTGAGATAAAGCAAAAGCATATACAAACGCTTCGGAAATTCCGACATGCTTTTCTTTGTTGTTTTCCAAAATATATCTAAATTTGCATCACAACTAACACCGTATCATTTATGACAATGTCCCAGACACACAAATCCACCATCTACATGAAGTACTTCAAGCTGCTGCTTTTATTTCTATTCATCTCCGTGCAGAACGCAACAGCCACTTACGTGGAATATAAATATTCAGACGAAGAGATATCGAAAAACGAGAAAGGCATAAGCCTGATATTGCGGTTTACGGACCTCGATGACAATATGAAAGCCATAGAGAGTGGCGGCATAAGGGTGAGGTTCTGGAACGATCCCGCATGTACACAGCCTATCAAAGACACGGGCTACCAATACACGGAGATGCATAACTTCGCGACATCGTACACCATTGACATGTCCTCCATACCTTTCCAAGAGAACATGCTCGCAAGGTATGGCAACAACTATATCGGTCCGATGCAAGTATTCTTCACCATAGAAATCCTGGAAGAAGCGCGTCTTAACGACACAAGGAAGGGCATTGTCATAAACGGGATAAAATACGTGGTCGTGGACACATTCAAGCCAAAGAAGAAGAACGACATGACCTACACCCTTACATTCGACTATCACTACATCCTCCCTATGGTGAGCGAGGACGGTGCAAGCAGCATTAAAGTGTCGTTCCCTTCATACCGTTACACCAAAGACCATCCCGTAACGGAGCTTTCTGACTTTAAGGTTGTGGTGTCGTTCTGGAAAGACACATACAGAAAAGATCCCGTGACGTTCTACACCAGTTCGATGCGCAAGACTACTTATGACAATGACGAAGTGTTTACGATTGTTCCAGACGAAGAAGATTTAAAGAAAGGCGAAACCTTCTTCTCCACCAACGAGCTGGAGCGCGTAAGGCACGACTGGGACCCCTTCAGCATCAGCGACCTGCCAGCATGGTTTCTCAATAAAGTGGGAGTGCCGGAGCTAAAGCCCGGCGAGCTTTATTCTGACACCATATATATGTATGCTGACGTCTATTCGATGGAAGGCAAGCTGCTGAACAAAGGAAAGAACTGGAGAACCCTTTCACGCAAGACAATAGGAGGTGCTTGCATACATAAATTCAAATCGACAAGAGGAACGAAAACAGAAATTGAAAAAATAGACAATGGCTGCAGACTGAAGGAGAAAAACATTCTCGTCTATGATACCACATGTAAGAAATGCGGACGAAATATTCATAGAGAGTTCACCTACTCAACAAGAAAATACAGAAATCCTAATGCTCCTGAATGGTGTAAAACCAATGTGAACGACAAAGAAGAAGAAAAGGACGATAAAAAAGACGAAGAAAAGGACGAAAAGAAGGATTATGACGAGAACGAAGGCAATGACAACGAGAATCTGGACAACCTGTTCATAAGCTACGAAATGGAACGGAAGGAGTCGGCATTGCCTTCCATAGAGGGCATCAACCGCAAAAAGGTGGAAAAGACCGTATACAAGGTGAACCTCGAAAACGACAGCCGTGAACCGGTGGGCAGTTACACAGAGGCAGAATGGGACGCCACGCCTCCATGCCCGCCACACGACATGGAGAAGAAGGAAGGCACCATGCTGAAGTGTAAGAAGTGCGGCATCGTGACGTACGACGACGCCCCCGCCTTCCTCGAAGACCTGCCGGCTGACCAGTGCGAAAGCAAGGTGACATTCGATATCAACGGGGCGGACCTCGTGATGCGCCTCTTCAAGGGCGACGACAAGAACAGCCCGCTATATGTGGCAGAAACAGAAACCACACAAGGTCTGTGGACCGCCGTCTATCCGGACAACTGGTATCTCTGGCAGAAGAGCAGCCTGTTTCCTGCCACCAACATACCATACGAGGACGTGCTTTGCTTCATAGACGTGCTCAACCATATGGCCGAAGAAAAGAAATGGCCGGTTGAGTTTATGCTTCCGACCATCGCCGACTGGCTGTATGCATATATGAGCGGAGGAAGAGCCAAAGAAGGATGGACTGCGGACAACAGCTACAACATGCTCCATCCGGTCCGCGGATTCAAGCCTTCGGAAAACGGCATATACGACATGACGGGCAGCGCATTGGAGATGACGGCTGAATATCGCAAGGCGGACAAGAAGGAATATGACGATCCGTACGACATACGCGAGATGTTGCAGTCAGAGATGGAAATGGCTGTGTGCGGCAATGGCATACTGGACGCTACGGGAAAGGTGGATCCTACGACCGAACGTTGGGTGGGCATGGGACCATCCATTGACTACGGATTCAGAATTTTCGCAAGACCCGTGAAGAGATAACCAATCATAGAAGCGAATGACATTAACGTATAAACAATAAAAACAACAAAGCAAGATGAAGACAATCAAGAAATTGGCGATGACATTGGCGCTCGTGGCCATGCCGTTGCTGGCAAGCGCCCAGGGCGATCTGCCAGCCTTCGACCTTAAAGGCAAGGTGAAGTCATGCACATGGGTGAACCACAAGGCTGGATGCATGCAGTACGGATTTTCCGAAACAGCCAACAAGGAGATAACGGAGTTCGACCAGAACGGACGTTGCACAAAATGGAACGACATCCTGTTCGCTGCACAAGGAAGATCAGGCTCAGCATTGCATAACGAGTGTGAGCGCGACGGAAAGGGACGCATCGTGAACGGCGCTCTGTACGACGGATTTTACGCTCCAGGATGTGGCGAAGAAACCTTCGAGTATAACAGTGACGGCAGACTCTCACGCATGAACTACGAAGACGCAGGCGCAGCCATAGAGACAACGTTCAGCTATGCACAGGACGGCACAATGACAAACTCGGTCAGCAAAATAGAGAACTACATGGACGAGACCGAAGAGAGTATCACCGTGGAGTATAAGGTGCTGGCAACGGACAACCAGGGCAACTGGACAAAGCGTGTGGCCAAACCATCGAAGGGCGCCCAATGGCCCGAGGTAAGAACAATAGTATACTATTAATAGCGTACACCATTAACATATAACATAGCGAAATCCCCGGCAATCGTCTGTATTGCCGGGGATTTTCATATAAGCTTATGCCTCATCTTACCCGCTGATGCCATAATACTTGGCATTATAGCTTTTTATCCGAGCATTACAGTATGGCGATGGTCAGTCCTGCCATTACTATGCTTACCATCGACATCAGCTTGATGAGGATGTTGAGCGATGGGCCGGAGGTGTCCTTGAAGGGGTCGCCTACGGTGTCGCCTACGATGGTGGCCTTGTGGTTGTCGCTGCCCTTGCCTTCGAAGTGGCCTTCTTCTATCATCTTCTTGGCGTTGTCCCATGCTCCGCCGGAGTTGGACATGAAGACGGCGAGGGTGAAGCCGGCTGCCAAGCCGCCAGTGAGCAGACCGAGGACTCCGGCTACGCCGAGCACCAAACCCACTACGATGGGGATGACGATGGCGAGGAGCGAGGGGACGATCATCTCGCGCTGGGCGCTGCGGGTGCTTATCTCCACACAACGACCATAGTCGGGCGTGGCCTTGCCTTCAAGGATGCCCTTTATCTCGCGGAACTGACGGCGCACTTCCTGCACCATCGATTCGGCTGCTCGTCCTACGGCGCCCATTGTGAGGCCGCAGAATAGGAAGGCTGCCATCGCACCGAGGAAGGCGCCGACGAGCACCTTGGGATTGATGAGATTCACCTGGAAGAAGTTAATGAAGTCAATGGTGGTGGCATTGGTCGGGTCGAAGAGGTTGCCGGCAGCGTCAACATATTGCTTGCCGTTCTCCATGGCTCGTATCATGGCTATCTTTATCTCCTCGATGTAGGAAGCGAGGAGGGCGAGAGCCGTGAGGGCTGCCGAACCGATGGCAAAGCCCTTGCCCGTGGCTGCGGTGGTGTTGCCGAGGGCGTCGAGGGCATCTGTGCGCTCACGCACTTCCTCGCCCAGTCCGCTCATCTCCGCATTGCCTCCAGCGTTGTCGGCGATGGGTCCGTAAGCGTCGGTGGCAAGAGTGATGCCGAGTGTGGAGAGCATGCCGACGGCGGCGATGCCGATGCCGTAAAGTCCGGTGCTGATCGACTTTGCCGAGAGCGACATGTCGAATCCGTTGGCACAGAGATAACTGAGCATGATGGCTACGGAAATGGTCACCACCGGTATCATCGTGGAAATCATACCCGTGCCGATGCCCTTGATGATGACCGTGGCAGGACCGGTCTGCGAAGCTTCGGCAATTTTCTGCGTAGGCTTATAGCTGTGTGAGGTGTAGTATTCGGTGGCTTGACCGATGACTACGCCCGCAACGAGTCCGCTGATTACGGAGAACGAGAGTCCTAACCAGTTTTCGATGCCGAGCAGATATAATATAATAAATGTGGCTACGGCTATAAGACCTGCGCTGACGTTGGTGCCGAGACCGAGCGAGCTGAGGAGTTCCTTCATCGTGGCTCCTTCCTTGGTGCGCACGAGGAAGATGCCGATGAGCGAAAGGAAGATGCCGATGGCGGCTATCACCATCGGAGCTATGACGGCTCGGAGCTGCATGTCGCCGTTCATGGCGAAGGCTGTGGCACCGAGAGCAGCCGTCGAGAGGATTGATCCGCAATAGCTCTCATAGAGATCGGCTCCCATACCAGCCACGTCGCCCACGTTGTCGCCCACGTTATCGGCGATGGTGGCAGGATTTCGCGGGTCGTCCTCGGGGATGTTGGCCTCCACCTTGCCCACGAGGTCAGCTCCCACGTCGGCAGCCTTCGTGTAGATGCCTCCGCCGACGCGGGCGAAGAGAGCCTGCGTGGAGGCTCCCATGCCGAAGGTCAGCATGGTGGTGGTGATGGTGACGAGGGCTGTGCTCTCGCCTTCATAGACGGCGTTAAGAACAACAAACCAGATGGCGATGTCGAGCAGTCCGAGACCCACCACGACGAGTCCCATTACGGCTCCGCTTCGGAAAGCTATCTTCAGACCTTTGTCCAGACTTGTACGTGCGCCGTTGGCGGTGCGTGCCGAGGCGTATGTGGCGGTCTTCATGCCGAAGAAGCCAGCCAGTCCCGAGAAAAGACCTCCTGTAAGGAATGCGAAAGGCACCCACGGATTCTGCGCTTTCAGTACGTAAGCCATGAAAGCGAAGATAAGGGCGAGCACCACGAAAACTATGGTCACCACCTTGTATTGCTGCTTCAGATAAGCCATAGCGCCTTTCCTGACATGCTCCGCAATCTCTTTCATTCTGTCCGTACCTTCGTCTTCCTTCATCATCGCGCGGAAGAAGAACCATGCCATTCCCAATGCCACAACGCTGGCTATCGGGATCAGCCAAAATACTAATGGGATGTTGTTCATAACGATAGATTTTATAGGGTTTATAATTTATTCCGTCGTCGCCTTCGTCACCAAGTAACGATTCGTAACCAATCGATGCCTTATGTAACGAAAATGCAAATATATGAAATAAATCAATAACAAACATAAAAGAAGAGGATTTTTACTTAAATAAAGTTTCTTAAAAAGGGAAAACATGTCTAAGCGGACGGCGGACGCCATGCAAATATCGTACAAACAAGTAAAAACATGTTACAAAATAAAAATTGATTCTAGAGGTCTGGTTTGCTGTTTTTATGGTGTTCTGCTGTGCAAACAGCACCAATGCTTAACAATAGCGCCACTTTTACAGTCCAATAGTGCCACTATTAGAGTGTAAAAGTGGCGCTATTGTATCATAAAAGTGGCGATATTATAGTGCAAAAGTGGCGCTATTGCAGCAAAAAGTGGCTCGTTTGCGAGTCTGATTTCACAGCGCTTCGTCAGAAAATCTCATAACACGCTGTGTATAAACGCCTTGTGTCAAAGTGCTCAAAACTCGAGAATTTCGCACCAAAGATTTTGTTGTGCGCCGGACTCATAGTATTGAGCATCAGAAATGCAAATATTGTTGTCGAAGCCCTGCCAAACTCTTAATTCCTAATTCGGATGGCGGATGCCAACCGCTCCAGCGCTTCCTTCAGCACGCTACGCGGCGCTGCCACATTCATTCGCATAAATCCCTTGCCACCCATTCCGAACATATCGCCATCGTTGAGCGCAAGACGGGCACGGTTGACAAAGAGGTCGATGAGGGCATCGTGGTCGAGTCCGAGGCCGCGGCAGTCGAGCCATACGAGGAACGACGCCTGGGGACGCAGGGCACGAACCTGAGGAAGATTCTCCTTCAACCATGAGATGACGAAGTCGATGTTGCCCTCCACATAGCGCAGCATCTGACGGCGCCACTCCTCGCCTTCACGATAGGCGGCGATGGTGGCGATGGGCGCGAAGAGATGCGGCTCGTCCAGCTCGTTGGCGGTAAGCCATGAGAAGAACTTCGAGCGGAGCTTCTCGTCGGGCACCACGCAGAAAGAGCTGACGATGCCGGCAATGTTGAACGTCTTTGACGGTGCCATGAACGTGATGCTGCAATGCGCAGCCTTCTCAGAAACGGAGGCAAATGGATGGTGCTTGTTGCCGTAGAGCGCCATGTCGCAATGTATCTCGTCGCTGATGACGATGATGCCACGCTCGTAGCAGAAGTCGGCGAGGCGGCGGAGCGTATCCACGTCCCAGACGATTCCGGCAGGATTGTGCGGGTTGGAGAGGATGAGCACGCGGCACTTCTCATCTGCCACCTTCGCGAGATTGTCGAAGTCCATGGAGTAAGAGCCGTCGGCATTCTCGATGAGCGGATTCATCACCACCTCACGACGGTTGCCCTCGGGAGTGAGGCGGAAGGGATGATAGACGGGCGGCTGGATTATCACCTTCTCATCCTCCTTCGTGAAAACGTTGATGACGAAACCGATGCCCTTCACGATGCCGGGAATGAAGCGCATCCACTCCTCCTCCACTTCCCACTGATGATGGTCAGCTATCCACGTACGGACGGTCGGCCAGAAGTCGCGCGGCACGATGGTGTAGCCGAAGAGCGAGTGGTCGAGACGGCGGCGAAGCGCATCGGTGATAAACTGGGGAGTCTCAAAGTCCATGTCTGCCACCCATAGCGGCAGCAGGTCGGAACGTCCGTATCGTTCGGCAAGCACCTCATGCTTGAGGTCGCCCGAACCTGAACGGTCCACAATCTTATCGAAGTCGAATGTTGTCATGCTAATGCGTGTTTGATGTCGGTCATGCCAATGCTTGTTTGAAGTCGTCGAAGAGATCGTCCACGTCCTCCATGCCCACGGAGATGCGGATGGTGGTGTCGAGCACGTCCATCGCGGCACGCTGCTCGTCGTTGAACGGACCGAAGATGGTGCTGGCAGGATGGATGGCGAGGGTGCGGTTGTCGAAGAGGTTGGTGGCACGACGGATGAGCTTCAGGCTGTTGATGAACTTGAAGCAAGCCTCTTTCGACTCAAGGTCGATGGTGAACATGCAGCCGGCGGTCTTGCCGAACTGGCGCTGCGCCAATTCGTAATAAGGATTGTCGGGCAGACCTACATAGTTGACGCTCTTAATGGCAGGGAGCGTGCGGAGACGATTGACGAGAGCCACGGTGTTGCGCACCTCATACTCGTAACGTGCCTTGAGGTTCTCCAGTCCGAGGTTCTGCATGTAAGCCACGTGCGGAGTCATGTAAGCACCGAGATTGAAGAGCATCTCGTCATGGAGGCGACGGGCAAACTCGGGATGACCACCATAATCGATGACGATGCCGCCGAGAGTGGTGGCGCCGCCGGAAAGATACTTGGTGGTGGACACCACTTCGATGTCGACGCCAAGCTCATGTGCGCTGAACTCTGTGAAAGGAATGACCGTGGTGTCTGCCACGAGGGGAATGTTGTGCTTGTGGGCAATGCTTGCCAAAGCGGCAAGGTCAGCCACCTCAAGCTGCGGGTTGGTGATAATCTCAAGGAAGATGCAGCATGTGTTCTCGTCAACGGCAGCCTCCACTTCTTCGAGGTTGGTAAGGTCGCAGAGATGAGGAGTGACACCCAGACGCGGCAGGGTCTTGGTGAGGAGCGAATAGGTATTGCCGAACATGTGGCGCGATGACACCACGTTCTTGCCCTGCTCAACGAGAGAAAAGAGAGCGCCGGAGATGGCTGCCATACCTGACGACATGGCTGTGACGCGTTCAGCACCGGTGAGAGCCTTGATCTTAAGCTCAAGATAATTTACCGTTGGGTTCATCACACGCGAGTAGTCGGGCTCCTCAATGCGTCCGCAGAAAGCGTCGGACATAATGGAGGCGTTATCAAACTCGTAGGCGAGCGTATGATATACCGGCATGCTGAGTGCGCCGTATGCGTCGCCTTTCTGGAATGGGGTGTCAATAGCAAGTGTCTGCTTCTTCATGACAATAAAAGCTTATTTATTAATTACGCCGCAAAGTTATATCATTTTTATGGTTTACGCGTCATTCCGCTTGCTTTTTGTTTATTATGAATACGTAAAAAAAGTATATACAATCATATATCAATACTCTGTTAATTCTTATGTAATCGATTGAAAATGAGAGAGTTAATTAAC
>ERZ1023881.27-NODE-27-length-88539-cov-66.411182_pt1 | contig 88539 bp, 66 predicted proteins | sample MGYA00380393_ERZ1023881 | MGnify/ENA primary metagenome ERZ1023881 (study PRJEB33179, sample SAMN07449004) | human gut metagenome | biome: Human-gut; feature: Human associated habitat; material: Faeces | host: Homo sapiens | place: India: Bhopal | collected... | reverse complement strand
CACATTTCTATCGCAAGATAACGTTCAATACGCTCATTCACTAGAGCCTTCATCGCAGCCGTTCTTTTCCGTCTGCTCCAACTCTGACCGCAAAAGTAAGCAATATTCTTGATACCGCCAAACTTTTTGCGATGTTTTTTGTCCCGAAGGACAAAAAATGGCATTGAACGCTGCCATTGCCGAGAGAAAAATACTTCCACATTTCTATTCCATGGCAACAATTCAATGCCCTATACCTATATACGATCCCTTACGAAAAGGTAAACAACCTATAACGATTATCTCTTAGTTACCGTTCCCTTTCTGGCATTCACCATAAAATTTCCAAGGAAAATCATAATCTTCTTCATACCTTATTATATATTAAAGGGTTATACTTCATGTTCCTCGTTCCACGAATCATTCTCTTCTATCGCTTCCCGATTACGAGCGCAAAAGTAAGAAGATTATTTCTATCAGCCAAATATCTAAACCTACCTTGTATGAAATGCCGGACTGAATGTACCAAATGACAAAACGGATGCTTGACATTACTCATCAAGCATCCGTTTTAAAAATTCTATCATTTCTAGAATTGCCTTTCTCAAAGGTTGCAACTCATTTTCTATAATCCACCAAATCTGATCGGCATCAACCTCAAAATAATGATGAGCTATGATATCACGTAACCCTTTCACATTTTTCCAATCAATTTCAGGATGAGTTGTAAGAAGTTCTCCATTAGTTAAGTATATCCAATGCTACATATTTAATCTTCATCTCTGATAATCAACTTATTAAGTGTGAAAGGAGAATATCAACACAGGATACAGCTTCCACTCCTTATCCAGCTTGTCGATAGCAAGCCCCTTGAACGATACAAGCAAAGGAATTGCTCCGTCTTTGCAATCCGTCGTAATAATAAGCCACTTTCAAAAACACTCTTCACTCTTCACAAATATGGTATAAGTATTTGTATATAAGGAATTTGTACGGGTGAAGAGTGGTGAAGAGTGATGCGTAACTCTTCACCTCTCGCAACCCCAGTGTTTATCGGGGTTTCAGCCGATTTGGTGAAGAGTGAAGAGTAAAAAAGCGAGTGGTTGTTTTACCAGCTCCCGACGTATCGTTTTGTGCCTGGCAATGGCAGGTTATTGCCCTGGTAAGGGGCAATGTTATGCCATAGTGAGGCAATAAGCGCTACAAGCCGCATTACGCATCGTCAGTACTATCATGGAGACCTCTCAGTAACGTCTTTGCGCCTTGCAAGTACTATCGCTGTTGCTTGTAAGTACTATCATCGTGCCTTGTAAGTACTATCATTGTTGCATCGGTTTTACGTAAAAAGTCTTCGGAGTAACCTTAACTTGTTACCGGAAGAATTAATGTTATAAGCCAGAGAAGCCTATATCTTCAGCCGCACAACAGCTGTTGTGCGCTTGCATAACAGCTGATATGCGCTCGCCCACCACCTGTTGTGCAAGCGGAAATCAGCTGGTGGGCGATGAGTTATTGGATATAACGGATGCTTGACATCATTCATCAAGCATCCGTTTAGCAAATCACCTACTTCATTTTCCATCCATCAATGGTTCCCGTCTTCGATGAGAAGTTGCAGCCTATCTGATAAATCTTTCTGCCATCTGCTGCATATTCCCTGGCATAGCCCATATCCTCTATCTGCTTCAGGGCTTCCTCTGCCGAACCATCACGCTTGAATTCGAAGATGTAGATATAGTTCGGAGTCTCTACCACACAATCTACCCTACCTTCACTTTGCTGCTTTGACCAGCATCAGGAACCCGCTTCGCACTTCATCATTCGGGAAATCCAGGAGATAGGAATCGGTATCCATATTCCAATCTTTAATGGTGAGATAACCGCTCTGATAAATCATAGGCAACGGTGCTTCCACATCTGCCTTGTAGTCGATAAAACTACTCGTAGGATAAAACCTGTTCACCATCTCGTTGATGTTCTCATCAAAATGAGACAATAGGCGAACAAGATAGGTTGGCGAACCGGTGCGGAACCAATAATCTGCCAGGAATAGCCCGAAAAAAATAGCGAGACCGAAAAAGTTCAGCTGAGAAAAAACGAAAAGGCAGCTGGTGGCATCCTTCCAATGCCAACAACTGCCTTTCCTTTATTTATCTATGCAACTACTGTTTAAATTCTCTCAAATTGAAAGAAGAACGGCTGTTAAGCGAAGTTCTTCATATTAGTTCTTGCGCCATACTCAGCGCATCCGGCAACGATCATTGCCAAAATCATACCTAATACCATCATAACTTTTATCCTTTCTCTATATATCTGTTATCCTAATCTTTACCTTATTTCGAATCAACTTCCTGGAAGCATCCGGAGATGCCTCTCAAGGTTTGATTACTTGCCGAGGCTAATCTTCTTGTTGACATTTACAACCTCTGCAAAAAGGGCAGCTACAACTGCCAGTGTCATTACTAATACCATCATAATCGTTATCCTTTCTTTACTTTAATTATTCGTTATTCTATCTTTTCGAGTGCAAAGGTAATGCCTTTTTGTGTACGCACACAATGTTTTTGAAAAAAACTTCAAAAAAAGGCCGTTTTCTTGATTTTCATCAAATTCTGTCATAGGAAACAGGGCAAAATGACATGTCAATCCAGGTTTTCTCAATCTTTAGAACACTCGTATTTACGATGAAACACCAGGAGACAGAAGGCTCCAGCCAATGCCATCGGTACACCGATGAGCGCAGGGTAATTATATCCCAATCCCATCGCCACGGGGATTCCGCCCAAGAAGGCACCCAGGGCATTGCCCAGATTGAAGGCTGCCTGAATGCAGCAACCGCCTAGCATCTCGCCACCCTCGCTGTGCTTCACAATGAGAAACTGCTCTGGCGAACCTATACCGAAAAGGCAGGCACAACTGATAAACATCATCGCTGCCGATACCCAACCGATATGCGACAGAAAGAAGGTAGCCAGCAAGGCTGCGGCAGCCAGGAACTGCAGATAGCAGGTAAAGCGGCCCGGCTTGAACCTGTCTGCCAGCAAAGCACTCACCTGATTTCCTACCACCATTCCCAAACCGGCAAGAATCATCAATACCGAAATTGATGCCGCATGGAATCCACCATCTATCTGCAAAAGCGGAGAGATATAACTGAACCAGCAGAGAATACCGCCGTTGCCCAGGAAAGTAGCAGCGATGATAAGCCAGGGAGCCAGATGGCGCATAAACCGGAACTGCGCCTTCATACCCTTGTTAGGCAGAGCCTCTACATCAGGAACCCACTTGTAAATCATATAGAGCGTGATGACGCCCAACGCCACCGACATGAGAAAAGGCACTCGCCAGGAGATGGTATGACTTAGGAAGGTGCCCAGCGGAACACCAAGCAGATTGGCAAACGGCATACCGGCACACATCATCGCCACCGCCTTGGTACCCTTTCCCTCCTTTGCCATCTTCACCGCCACGATGGTAGCCGTACCGAAATAGGCACCATGAGGAAGTCCCTGGATGAAGCGGGCACAAAGCAGAAGCCCGTAACTAGGGGCTATCGTAGCGATGATGGCTCCCAGAATTACTAGTGAAGTAAGAAACAAGAGTATATTCTTGGGGCGATACTTATGCATCAATATCAGCGAGAAAGCACCGGCGCATACACCCAGTGCATAGATAGAGATGAGATGACCAGCCTGAGGGATGGACACATTCATGTTGTGCGCCACATCGGTGAGAATTCCCTCAATAATAAATTCTGCGATGCCCAGGGTAAATGTACCCAAGGCGAGTGCAAACAATCCTTTTTTCATACGTTAATTATCCTTATCTTTTTATCCTAAGTTTGTTTTCCGGGTGCAAAATTACAAAAATCTCTACACATATAAATGATAAGGGGGCAAAAACTTTGCCCTTTCAAGATTTATTCGTAATTTTGCACTCAAAAATAAAAAGAAGAGGGATGAAGCAGATGCTGAATCCCTCTTTCATCATCAACAATAAGTAGAATGCCTATGCTGAATATTGCAGAATATTTTCCAATTACCGACCCTACGCTGATCTTCTTCGTAGTGCTCCTCATCATCCTCTTTGCCCCTATCATCATGGGTAAACTCAGAATCCCCCATATCATCGGAATGGTGCTGGCGGGTATCCTCGTGGGCAAATACGGACTGAACATTCTGGAACGAGATGCATCTTTCGAGCTGTTCGGCAAGGTGGGACTCTACTACATCATGTTCCTCGCCGCCCTGGAGATGGACATGGAGGGTATGAAGAAAAACAAATCGCGACTTATCATCTATGGTCTGCTCACCTGCTTCGTTCCCTTCTTCCTCACCTTCGGCATGAGCATCTGGTTACTGCACTATTCCACCAGGGCATCGTTTCTGCTGAGCTGCATCATGGCTTCCAATACCCTGATAGCCTATCCTATTGTTTCCAGATATGGTCTGCAGCAGAAACCGAGCGTTACGCTGAGCGTGGGTTCCAGCATGCTTTCGCTCCTGATAGCGCTCATTATGCTGGCAGGTCTCGTCGCCTCGTTCTCCAAGCACGATGGTCTGCTCTTCTGGGTACTCTTCACCGCCAAGTTTGCCGCATACTGCGGAGTAATGATATTCCTGATACCGCGACTCACAAGATGGTTTCTGCGCCGGTACAGCGATTCGGTGATGCAGTTTATCTTCGTGATGGCGATGCTCTTCATGAGTGCGGCTCTCTCGCAGATGGTGGGCATCGAGGGCGTGTTCGGTGCCTTCTTCGCAGGTCTTATATTAAATAGGTATATCCCGCACGTGTCTCCGCTGATGAACCGACTGGAGTTTACGGGCAATGCGCTCTTCATCCCTTACTTTTTGATAGGTGTGGGCATGCTCATCAACGTGGGACTGCTTTTCCAGGGCAGTCATATCCTTTGGGTCATCTTCTGCATCGTGTTCTTCGGAACCTTGGGAAAAGCCATCGCAGCCTATGCCGCCTGCTTCGGTTTCCGGTTGCCGCTGTCATCGGGTCACATGATGTTCGGTTTGACTTCTGCCCATGCCGCCGGCAGTATCGCCATGGTGATGGTGGGTATGAACCTCCTGGTGGGTCCGAACACCTATCTGGTCAACGATGACATGCTGAATGGTGTGGTGATGATGATTCTCTGCACCTGCGTCATCTCTTCGATGCTCACCGACTGGAGTTCCAGAAAGATTATCCTCCGCGACAAGGAGCTTCCAGATGCCGAGGATACCAAGAAGACAAGCGATGAGAAGATTCTCATACCGGTGAAGTATCCGGAATATGCCGATAATCTGATGAGTCTCGCCTTCCTGGTGAGAAACCAGAAGCTGAACAGAGGACTGGTTTGCCTGAATGTGGTGTATGATGACAAGGATATGCGATACAAGCAGGAACAGGGCCGACAGCTGCTGGACCATTGCAGTCAGTTGGCTGCAGCCACCGACGTGATGACGCAGACGCAGGTTCGCATTGCAGCCAACATCGCCAACGGCATCAAGCATGCCTTCAACGAGTTCCAGTGTTCCGAAATCATCATCGGTATGCACATGCATCCGGAGGTTTCGCCTAAGTTCTGGGGAGAGTTTCATCAGAGTCTCTTCAATGGTCTGAGCCGTCAGATCATCATGGCACGCATCAAGCAGCCGCTCAATACCATTCGCCGAATACAGGTGGCAGTACCATCGAGGGCTGAGTTTGAACCGGGTTTCTACCGCTGGGTAGAGAGATTGGCGCGCCTGTCAGGCAATCTGGATTGCCGCATCCAGTTCCACGGCAGGGAGGAGACCCTGGCACTCATCAATGAGTACATCACCAACCGACATCAGGAAGTAAGAGCCGAATACACCCTGATGCAGCATTGGAACGAGATGCCTCAGCTTGCCTCCCACATGAGCAAGAACCATCTCTTTGTGGTGGTGACAGCCCGCAAGGGAACCGTTTCCCACAAGTCGGCATTAGAGCGATTGCCGGAAGAGCTAACCCGCTTCTTCTCGGGCACGAACCTGATGATTATCTTCCCTGACCAGCACGGAGATTCATCGGGCAATGTACTGACATTTGCCGAGCCTCAGCACCAGGAGGAAATCAGTGCCTACGTGGCATTCAACCAATGGTTCAAAAAGAAATTCAGAAAATAAAGAGAAAACAAAGGATACAAAAAAAGGTCGCCAGCATTTTGGCGACCTTTATTAGTATATCCCGGATATCCACCGCTAGGCGTCCCAGCGGATTTGAAATCCGCTGTAAAAAAATGTTCAACTTATTAAACCCAGGGATTTGTAATCCCGTCAACAAGCAAAAAAGAGCGGATTGCAAACCCATTGCTGTGACTCCGGAAGTGGAATCAATGGCTTTCACCTGGATGATCATGAAAACAAATGCCATTTTCTGTTTGATTCTGTCAGAAATCTCTAGTTTTTGAAAAAAAATGCAGGTGTGAACAAAAAATACACACCATAGCAATATCTTTGCAGCCAGAACGTTATCAAAACAATTAATGTAATATACAAATATGGCATTGAATCAAACCAACAAGCTCGTGTGGATTGTGGAGACCATCTATCGGGCACATAAGATTTCCTTCGAGGAACTGAACCGCCGCTGGATGGACAATGTGGATTTGAGCGGAGGCGAGGAGATGTTGAAGCGCACCTTCCACAAGTGGAAGTGGAATATCTTCGACACCTTTGGCTTGTCGATAGAATGCGAAAAGACAGCTCCTTATTCAATAAAGATAATCAATAAGTACACGTTATGAAAGATTTTGCAGCAATAGACTTTGAAACAGCTAATAATGAGCGTTCATCAGTCTGCTCCGTGGGCATCGTCATAGTTCGTGGCGGCGAGATAGTGGACAAATTCTACTCGCTCATCAAGCCCGAACCGGAGTATTACAACTATTGGTGTAGCCAGGTGCATGGCTTGTGCACGGCCGATACAGAAGATGCGCCCATCTTCCCCGAAGTGTGGAAACTGATAGAGCCAAAGATAGCCAGTCTCCCTCTCGTAGCCCACAACAAGGCGTTCGACGAGAGCTGTCTGAAAGCGGTCTTCCGTATCTATCAGATGGACTATCCCGGTTATCCGTTCTACTATACCTGTGTGGCTTCACGCCGAGTCTGGCCACAAGGTAGTCATACTCTTGATGTAATTGCAGCCCGCTGCGGTTATGATCTGTCAAACCATCATCATGCCCTGGCCGACGCAGAAGCCTGTGCAGCCATTGCACTTGAGATTCTATAAACTTCATATAAATATGGACACTATAAAATATAATCAAAAGGAACTGCCTTTAGTTCCATTCTCAGAACTGAAGGGGAAGACCTATGTTATTCCCTTTCAGCAACGAGGCTACAAGTGGACTTCATCAAATGTTGAAGAACTCTTGTGTGACCTAAGAGAGTTTATTGAGGATGCTAATCCCCAAAAATGTATCTATTGTCTCCAACCGTTGGCTATTGTTTCTGCGGGAGACAACAGATATACAGTATTAGATGGACAACAGAGACTTACTACGTTGTATCTTTTGTATAAGTACTTATATGGAGAGTCTCCATATGAGTTTGATTATGAAAGGGACATAGATGATGATATCACTATGTCAAGGAGAACGTTTTTAGCAACTGTTGAGTCTATTAGCGAAGAACAAGCTTCTGCAAAAATAGATTTCTTCTATATTCATAATGCCTACAAGCACATAGGTAAGGTCTTTATGGATTGGGCTAAGCAATCGGCTAATAGTATTGAAGTAACTGCTGTCAAAGCTGAACTTGCTAAACATATCAATATGTTCAAGACTTTACTTGAAGGAAACGGGGAGAAGTCTCTTCATGTGATATGGTACGAGGTAGTTGGTGACAAAGAAAAGCAACATGAGATTTTCTCTAACCTCAATAGCGGCAAGATACATCTTACCAATACAGAGCTTATAAAGGCTTTACTTCTCAATAGTGTTTCAGGATTACCCGACAAGGAACAGAATGAAGCTGCAGCAATATTCGAACAAATTGAACGATACATGCAGAATGACAACTTTTGGTACATGTTTAATGCTTCTGAGTTGCGTAATGGTCAAACCCGGATGGACTTTCTGTTCAACCTCGTGGCTAATTGTAAGCAGAGCGACTATGAGATAGATGCAAGATGGTCGTTCCGTAACTACTTCTCTAAACCAGAAAAGGGATCCTTGTCTGATAAATGGAAGCAAGTAAGGCATACCTTCCTTCGCCTAAAGGATATGTATGATGACATATATTGTTATCACTACATAGGTTTCCTTACCTACAATTCCAACGATAATACGCTGAACAGTACAAAGGAATTTCTTGCCCTGAGTAGAAAATCTACTCATTCTGAGTTTGTAGAAAAGTTGAAACAGGAAATAAAGTCTATTCTAAGGAAGAGACATGACAAGATCACGGACTATACTTACGATAAATCTAAAAAGAAAGATTTACGATTATTGTTTGTGATGCATAACGTGGAGACAATACTCCAGAAATATGCTTCTTTGAATGGCAACGATAAGCTACAATTGCAAAACGGTTTCGAACGTTTTCCCTTTGAACTCCTCCACAAGCAGAATTGGGATATTGAACATATAGCATCCAATACCGATGCTGATTTCAAAAATTCAGAAGACAGAGAGTCTTGGCTGGAAAGTATCAAGGCTGATTTGGGCGAAAAATACCCTACCAACCAGGTGGGTGATCTTGAGTTACATTATAACAAGACCAAGAAGAAAGATGACTTCAATGTCTTGTATAAGACTATTATGCACAAAGTTGATGATAGCATTGCAGATGTGATAAAAGAGGATGGAAAAGATGGTAAAGACAAAATGCAGGTAGGAAATATTACCCTATTGGATAGTCACACAAATAGAAGTTATCACAACGCTTTGTTTCCCAGAAAACGCAGATATGTTATTGTTGCAAATGGACTTATGGATATAGAGGATAATTACGAAAAGAACATTTCCAAACTTTATATTCCACCATGCACATTGGCTGTATTTACCAAGGCATACAACAAGGGAGCTGATTTGACCTTGAATGCCTGGACACAAAGCGATGCCGATGCATATGTCGCTGACATGGAACAGAAATTGAGTTTTTACTACAAAAATGATTGAATACAATGAATTTTATAGAATCTTTCAACAATAAGACCATTCTCATACCTCTTCTGCAGCGTGACTATGTTCAGGGCAGTGAAAAATCTGCAGTTATCAGTCCATTTCTTGATGCATTGTTAGAGAAGGATTGTGACCTGAACTATATCTATGGTTACGAAAAAGATGAATGTTTTGTCCCTGTTGATGGGCAGCAGAGATTGACAACACTTTGGTTGCTCTATCTCTATCTTCATGCTTACAAAAAGCGGACAGGAGAATATAGGGTACATATGAAATTCGCATCAAGGGAGTATGCTAATGATTTCTGCGAACGTATTGCAGAACATCTGGAGGAGCTATTGCCCAAATCTTCTGCCTACAAGACGCTGGATGAAGCAATCAAGGATCAAAACTGGTTTATCCGGTCTTGGAGCAAGAATGCTACTGTCTGCAATATGCTCAGCACATTGAAACTTATTCACCGAAAGGTAAATGAGCACAATATTGATGTTATATGGATGCGACTCGTCGAGACAGAATCTCCAAGCATTACTTTCGCTTTCCTGCAAATGGATGAGAGTTATGGACTTGATGATGACGTTTATATAAAGATGAATGGACGTGGCCGTAAACTGTCTGCCTTTGAAAATCTGAAATCATGGATGGATAGTAAGGTTTCCAATCGTCCGTATGCCCAGGAATGGAGAACAGAAATGGACAACTCTTGGACAGATATGTTCTGGCAGAATCGCAACTTGGAGCAAGAACATCCAGAGGAAATTGATGACGAGCAATTGTTCTTCTTCTATAATTTGCTTATTTTGTATCATATAAAAACTGGTGAATTGCTCCAAACTGTCACCAAAATGAAAGTAGATAATCCTTATCTGTTTGAGGAAATGCAAGATTTCTTTGAGATAGAAGCAAAGGCTGGAGACCAAGCCATTACAGATAAGATTATAGACAGGCTACAGAAAGCTGTCAACATCCCTTTGTTATGGATAGACAGGCTGTGCCTCATGTCGGATACCTTCTTTGATTTTGCAATCAATAGCATTCGTAAAATAGCAGAACTCTCAAAGACATTCAATTCTTCAGACTTATATATTGGAGAAGAGAAGGCTGGCAACACGACCAAGACTTATAGTATAAGTATGTGTGAAGGGTCTATAGGCAGAACCTTACCTCTTTTCTATGCGCTATTGTCTTATAAACAGGGAGAAACAACTCTCTATGACTGGATGCGCGTGATGAGAAATCTCATACTGAATACTTCTGTTAACAGAGAAGACCTACCATCTTTGATGTTAGCAATGGATGACTTTGGTACTCATTGCAGCAAAGAGAATATCTATTTACTTCTGGGGAAATCAGAGTCTATGGATATACTGAAAGGATTCAATTCACGACAGATCGGTGAAGAAATATTGAAAGCAAGTCAATTGAATTATTACAATTCAATGACAATGTTGGAAAACGGCCGCTTCTTCAGTGGTCGTATAGGAGCACTTTTCAATATGCTTACTCTCAATCCGTCTGATATTCAAAGCTATTTGGACAAAGACAATGTAGAGGCATATACAAGAGTTTTGCTTGCGATATTTGATGGTAAGGAAGGTGGTTGCACTGTGCAGTTTGATGACAAAGATCACTTGCTGCGTAGAGCACTGATGACATTCAGACCGTATAAATTCGGTATAAAAATGAATGGCTATTGGTGTTTTTGTCAAGGACTTGATGAGTGGAGGGACTACGTAAATACTACAGAAGAAAGCCGTAATACACTTTATGGTCTTTTGAAGGAAGTATTGGTTCCTGCCCAAAAGTCAGGTCAAGATTTAAAACAAGCCATTTCTGACCATGTGGAAGCTATTTCATGCAAATATGAACGACTTCTCTTATCGCCTGATGAAAATTCATACCGTTATCATTTCATTCACCATCCAGGTGTTTGGGATTATATGAGAACTAAGCGATGCATGTGGACAGATAATAATAATTATGACATAGAACTCAAGACGAGCAACGGAAACAATAGTGACCGTATGGAGTTGAGAACGTATGCTCTGTTTCTTGACTATAGTCATAACGATAACTTCAAGTGTGATTGTACTGATTGGATGGTGGGTATATGGCCCAAGGGCAGATCGTGTATGTACTTTGAACGTGATTGCACTTTTGAACAGAAGAAATATAAAATCGCCATTGATGTCTATTTCTTTGACCAACAAGTACAACGCAAATGCGAAGATAACTATGCCTTCGACCTATTTATTAGGTCCCAGCATCCTGATGCTTTATCAGAAGAAGAATGGTTGGCTTTTGTAGAAGAAGACTACCAGGTTAATATGGGATTGTTCGGTAAGCTTCTTCCTGAACTTATGAATATTCTCGAACGCAAATCAGATGGACGACTTTGTAGTAAGTCGATCTATTCCAGAAACGCGATTAAAGAGATTCTGAAACAGACAATGCAGGGCATAAACCATTCCTTAGAAAGCAATGAAGATGAAGGCTAAGATTCTTAACGGATAAAGGATTCGGTATTTTTTTTGAGGGTGTGTCATGAACTTATGACACACCCTCATGTTTGTGGAGACGAGCACCGCATCAACTACACCGCCTATCGGTGTAACTCGTGAACAACCCATGCTGGCTCAATTATTCCTGAGCAAATGTGGTATTGAAATAGCTCCTTTCTGCATGAACCGCTCATATTTCGATTGTGAGAAAATTGGTTGATTTGAACTACTCATAAGCTAAAAACTTGTAGTATCCAACTTCATCATGGAAAGCTTGCGAGCAAGACTTACGACCTCTTAGTCTTCAAGTTTTGCCCACTGCTATAATGTAGCTAAGTTACAAAAGAGTGGGGAACTAAAAAAGTTCTCCACTCTTTCCCATAAAACGCTCTGTACCATATTGATAAAGAAATTCCTTTATTAACCCTTGATAGGCAAGGGTATTGAAATTTCGTCTATGTGTATCGTCAACTTCTGAGTGACATTTTATACATAGGCACTCCAAGTTACTATCCCGGTTGTCTGTTTTGTCTCCATTCTTATGATGAGTTTGCATGAACTCACTTTCAAATGGGTTCATTACCTTCACACCACATCTTTCACAGGTAAAATTATGCTTCTCCCTAAAACGAAGACTGATTTCTCTCCAATCTCTTGTATAGCCATTAACATCCACTTCAACCTTTTCTCTTGGTTTACTTGGTGCATGACGGGCTTTCTTCAAAATTTCAACAAATTCATCAGATGTCGTATTCTTGTCAATATTTCCTTCTAGAGCAGCACAATACTTACACAGAGGTAATTTGTCTATTTGTTTATCTTTGTTACCATCACTAGTGTCAATTACCCATACAGGCATATTGTTAGCTTGACGATATTCTGGTATTTGTCCAGCGTTATTCATGAATTTCTCAATCACCTCACACTTGCATATATGATAGCGAGGTATTTTGAATCTTTCTAGGTTGTATTTGCGTTTGTACAAAAATACACGTTGTTCTTCGCCTGTATCTGGGTCGATTTGAATATACCTGTAGGATCAATCTTCAGTCTGCCATTGCGTATGTCTCCAAGGGTAACATCTTTTGAGGTTACTTCCCTGTATCCATTCTTACCAGAAGGTTCTATTATCTTAATTCCCAGTGCGATAAGCTTTTCTCTTAAAGCACCAAAACTGGTTAAACTTTTTTCGTCCTCCATATCTGCTATTTATTACTATTGTTCTTACCTACGAAATTCTCCAGGAGCTTTTCACTGTCAGTGATGATTCTGAACTCCACGCGTCTAGATTTTGCCAAATCTATTTTATTGTGGCTATCATGAATATATTCACCTTGTGAATCCAAGGCCTTTCCGTAAGAAAGACCATTGGCAGTAAACCAGTATTCCAGTAAAGCCTTTTCTTTCGGAGTATATTTCTGAAACTCCGGTAAAGAACGAAAGAATCTCAAGACGTTAAGAGCACGTTTCTGAGACAGGATAACATTTGCAATATAAGGATCCTTGTCTAACTGTGGATAGCCCCAATCGTCTGTATGGCCTTCTATACGAATCTCAGTAATATGATTTCGCAAACTGTCATTCAGGAGAATATCAAAATACCTTGGCAAGAAGTCTGCAAGAACTTTTTGGAACTCAGGAGAAAGCTGATCTGAACCTTGTTGAAAAAGAACAGAAGCGTTTTTGAACTTCATAGACAAATCGCTACCAATGGTCATCTGCCATTTAGCTGTATCACCCTCAAACTTGCTTACCAATTTATCGTGGAGATTTTCCTTGACCTCCACGTAATCTTTTAGCGTAACAGAATGTTCCTGTACCTTACTTATATAGGCAATGGCTACAAATAGAAAGATAACCATCAATCCTGTCATAAGGTCAGAAACAGACATCCAAATATTATTTTTTGCCATATTGATCCTATCTTATGTATTTACCTGCCATTGACGCGATTAAATTGTCAAGACTGGATAAAGTCGCACTCAATCTATTGTAGAAACTTCTATCAATGTTCAGAATCTGTTTATTCAGTTCTTCGCTTCCGTTCTGAATGATACCAACACCTTCTTCCAAGCTCTTCTTGGTTCCCTGCCAGAATTGTTCGTTATAGCTTCTGATACTATTTAATTCTTCAAGCTTATTGATAAGTCGCTGTACATCATCCTTGAAAACTTGCACGCCCAGAACCCATTCATTCAGTTTCTTGGTAATAGCATCTTGCTTTTCAAATCCGTCTTTGGCAAGTGATGCTGATTCGGAAAGATTTCTTGAAATCTCAATAAACTTCTTATCGTCAACCATTACTTCTTGAAGAACAGAAACTAACTGAGCTAACTTACCTCCATTTCCAACAAGCTGATTAGCATAGTTGGAAACATTGAGCATTACAGAAGAAGTGCCCTCAAAGTCTTGCTCCATCTGCTGATACTGTTTAGTCAAGCTTTCAATCATTGCCTTATTTTCCTCCTGCCAGGTGTTAAGCTTCTCTACGCTTTCATTCAGTTTTGCAAAGTTTTCCTGTACCAATCTGCTGATAAGGTCATTCATCTGCTTTTGGAATTCTTCAGTCACCTTCTTCATCACGTTTACCAGAGCTTCTGTATTGCTCTTTTTGAGCAAGTCGCTAAACTCATCAAATTTATTGGCAAGCAACTTATTGGTACTTTCCATCTTAACCTCGATTTCGTCTACTTCTGAGCGTAAAATCTGGCTGAACTTCTTCAGTTCTTCATTCATCTCATCAAATGTACCCACATTTCCACGTTCAGCATCTGCAATTTCTCCAAGAACTTCTTCTATTCTCTTGTTCTCAGACTCCATGTTGGTCAAAGACTGAGCCATGTTTCTTTGGGAAGCTACCTGCTCTCCTTGAATAAGAGCTAAGCGGGATAACGTAGAATCAACGTTAGTCTGCTTCTCTTCATTTTTCTTTTCTATTTCTAAAAGCTGTGTATAGAAAGAGGTCTGGGTATCGCCCATTTGCTTTACTACATCCCTTGTTTCTTTAATTGCTGATACTAAAGTCGTGCTCATGTCTCGAACACTTTTACCTAGTTCTTTGATAGCTGAGTCTGTAGAAGAGATTCCGCCATCTTCTTTATCAAATTTGATATCAGTGCAGAAATGGCGAAGTAACAGAGAACCACCCATACCACATAAAGAGGTATAGAAGGCAGTCTTCAATCCACCAAGCAGAATTGGAATACTTCGGGTCAAGTCGCTAACGTCAAATCCTGCCAAACCGATAGTGATTCCTAGGAATGTACCAAATACACCAAGGGTAGAAACGATGGAAGGAAAGGCATCCACCGTTCTCTTGTGTTTCAGTAAAAACTCTTCTTTAGCTGTCTTTGTAATATAAAAAAAGACAATAAAAGCACCAACAATGATGATGCAGCAAATCCATGTGATAATACTTGTTCCTTGTTCCGTCATTTTTGTAGAATCGTTAATTTTCTTGCAAAAGTAGAAAAAATTTAGCTAATATACGTAAATATAATAAAAAAGCTGTGCAGTTTAGACAAATGATAAATTGATAGGCGAAAAATGCGCTCCAAATTAATGTTAAAAATCAACAATATAGTATACAACCTATTGATATTTTCCGTATCTTTACAGAATTAAAACTGATGCCGAACCTTTAAAATTATAACATCATGAAAATAGGTATTCCAAAAGAGATTAAGAATAATGAGAACCGTGTTGGAATGACACCAGCAGGGGTAGCTGAATTCATTAGTCATGGTCATGAAGTGATGGTTCAGCATACAGCTGGCGTAAACAGTGGGTTTGCTGATGAGGCGTATGAAAAGGTGGGTGCCAAAATATTACCCGACATCCAGAGTGTATATCGTGAGGCGGAAATGATTGTAAAGGTGAAAGAACCTATCGCCGAGGAGTATCCACTTATTCATCAAGACCAGCTTGTCTTCACTTATTTCCATTTTGCCTGTGATAAGGAACTTACCGATGCCATGCTCAAGAGTGGAGCCGTCTGTCTGGCTTACGAAACTGTAGAAACAGATAACCACCTTCTGCCTTTGCTCATTCCGATGAGTGAAGTGGCTGGAAGAATGGCCATTGTTAACGGTGCTTTTTACCTGCAGAAAACAATGGGAGGAAAAGGGAAACTGATGAGTGGTGTGCCTGGTGTGAACCGCGTCAAGGTTTTGGTATTGGGAGGCGGAACCGTAGGAGAAGCTGCAGCAAGAATGGCTGCAGGAATGGGAGCTGATGTATGGATTACAGATATCAGTTTACCTCGTCTTCGTCAGTTAGAGATGGAGCTGCCTATCAATGTACACACGCTCTATTCCAACGAGCATAATATTCGTAGAGAATTGGCAGATGTGGATATCGTTGTGGGTAGTGTGCTCGTACCAGGCGATAAGGCGCCGCATCTTATCACGAAAGACATGTTGAAATTGATGGAGCCAGGAACTGTACTTGTTGATGTAGCTATCGATCAGGGTGGCTGTTTTGAGACATCGCATCCAACCACACATTCCAATCCGATATATATGGTAGATGGAATTGTGCATTATGCAGTAGCCAATATTCCAGGTGCAGTGCCAAATACCTCTACTACAGCCTTGACCAATGCTACGCTGAAATATGCACTGGCGCTTGCTGATAAGGGGTGGCGAAAGGCATGCAAGGAGGATAAAGCCCTGTATAGAGGTTTGAACATCGTAAATGGAAAGGTGGTATTCAAGGCCGTAGCGGATGTCTTCGGACTGGACTATGAAGAAATGAAACTCTAAGTAGGGTAAGGGAGGATTCCATAATCAAAAAGCTATGGAATCCTCCCTTATATTACCGTTTCTTGCTCCCTGACTATGGAAACAGGGAAGTGCCGCTCAGTCCCATCCACAAGGCCCTCTATCTGCTTTTTCTGAATCACCCGGAAGGAATAGAGTTCAAGAACCAGGTGGATCATCGTGAGGAACTGTTTGCCCTCTACCGAAAAATCGGCAACAGAATCGATCCCGATAAAATCACAGAAACAGTGAATCGCCTGACGAACCCTCTTGATAATGCCATCAACGAGAAGTGTTCGCGCATCAAGGCAACTTTCTCTGACCTGATGGACGAATACCAGGCCGACTATTATATCATCAATAGCCATATAAAGCGCCACCAAGGCTCTTCCATGAAGCTCTGGTTCGAGAGGTTGAAAATTATCAATCTCCCAAGGGAACTTGTCATCTACCCAAGTTGATGATTTTTAGCCAGAATTATTCATAAGTAAAATGTTAAAAAACGCCCTAAGCACAAAGTTTTCCACAACAAAAGTCTTTAATATCGGAATTTTTCCTTACCTTTGTGGTCAACATTTGGCAATTCTTAAAAAGAAAAGTCAATCGGTTTTTCATCTAACCTCTGGATATAACATTGGAAGATAAAATCAAACAGCCTTTAACGGCTAACGCTTCATTGTATAATGGGCAACCTACCGACACAGGTTCATCGTGTCCAAGTGCAAGACTTACCTCTTGTACGCCCTCCATCTCAAAGAACAAAGGTGGGGTGTCGGTAGAGAATGTGCCATCCGGAAACAAGCAATGGTTTGTATTAAGAGTTTCTTATGGGCGTATTATCAAGGCAAAAGCATTCGTTGAGGCTAAAGGATTGGAATGTTATGTTCCTTTGCGATATAAAGAGGTAAGAAAGCAAGGAAAAAAGCGAATCATCACGGAGCCTCTTATTTCATCTTTTATGTTTGTTCATGCATCAGCAGAGCAAGTTGATTCTCTTTTGCAAGATAAGAACATCAAGGCTTTTGAAAATAGAGCTTTGTTGAGTTACTATTACGACCATACTTCACATTGTGAAAATGCGCCAACCAAGAATTCTCCTCTTATCATTGCCGATACAGCTATGGATAATTTCATCCGTTTAACCTCCATACATAATCCTCACATTATCCCTGTTACTTCTGAGAATATCAAATATAAGTTAGGGGATGAAGTCGTGATTATAGAGGGTGAGTTTAAGGATATACATGGTAGAGTAACAAGGATTGTAGGTCAGCAGAGAGTGGTGGTAGAACTTTTTGATGGATGCTTGGTGGCTACGGCGTATGTGCCTAAAAATGCGATGAAGCCAAAATAAGAACCATACTAATTAAAGGTACAAAACATGGCAACTTGGAAATATACAGAATTATCTATAAATGGGAGAACTATTAAAGCTCAAACCCCGATTATTATTTCTGCAAGTAGAAGTACAGATATTCCTGCATTTTATACGGACTGGTTTTTTGATCGTTTGAATAAAGGATACTCTGCATGGACAAACCCATTTAATGGAGTGAAGTCATACGTTTCCTATGACAGAACTCGTTTTATTGTATTTTGGTCTAAGAATCCAAGACCACTTCTTGACTATCTTAATATTCTTGAAGATCGTAACATTAAGTGTTACATACAATACACACTTAATGATTATGAAGCGGAAAAATTAGAGAAAGTTCCATCTTTAGAGACGCGTATAGAAACGTTCAAGCTTTTAGTGGATCGGTTAGGGAAAGGTTCCGTTGTGTGGAGATTTGATCCCATGATTTTAACGGATGACATAACCATCGAAGATTTGCTATGCAAAGTAAGAAACATAGGAGATCAACTCAAAGGATATACCGAAAAGTTGGTGTTCAGTTTTGCCGATATATCCATTTACAGGAAGGTTAAGGCTAATTTGGAGAAAGATGGCATTCCTTACAATGAATGGACGACAGAACAGATGGAAGAGTTTGCAGAGAAACTATCTATTATGAATAAAGAACGAGGATGGAACTACTTGCTTGCTACATGTGGCGAAAAGATAGATATCCATAAATATGGTATAGAACACAATCGCTGCATAGATGGAGATTTGATAGCTCGTCTTGCATGGAAGGATAAGGAACTGATGGACTTTATGAAAATAAATATTGAAGACATTCCTGCACCATCGTTGTTTGGAGAACCAGAGTTGCCCAATGGTGCAATACTATTGCCAAACAATCACTATTTTATCACCAAGCATAAAAAAGACGCAGGACAACGGCAATATTGTCAATGCATGGCAGCAAAAGACATAGGAGAATATAATACATGTCCACATTTATGTGCATATTGCTATGCAAATGCTACAAAACAGCAGGCTCTCAATAATTGGCGATGCCATCAAGATAATCCATATTCTGAAACAATTACAGGAAGATAGTTATGATATATTCAGAACAAATAAATAAATGTCATAGTATTGATGATATAATAAACGTTTGTCATGATGCAATACCACAACAATACAAGCCAATGCCTTGGACACATCCAGAATTAAATCGTGGCATAAACTTATTATCTTCCGAGGAAGCACTCAATTGTTACATGTCTGCATATGGAGATATGCATGTAAACAAGTGTCGTGCCGCTATGATGAATTTTCCATTTGATAAACTGTTAGGAAACATTGAGATTATTGATTGGGGATGCGGACAAGGTCTTGGTTCTGCCACAATAATTGATATTCTTAAACAACGTGACTTGCTTCGTTGGTTAAAAAAAGTAACATTGATAGAACCATCGGAAAGAGCCATAATTCGTGCTACTCTGAATATTAAATTATTGACTCAAAATCTTGTCGAAATTGATACAAAAAATAAATACCTTCCCTCAAAAGGAATTTCCGAAGAATATACATTATCCCCTATTGGTTATAAATACACAAATATCATTCATATCTTTTCCAATATCTTAGATATACCAACTCTAAATTTGGGAACCATAGCTCGTATGGTTGCTTCAGCATCTGGCAATCATTTCATCCTATGTATTGGTCCCCAAAATAGTGCTGCATATAGAATAGAAAGATTCTGCTCTGTATTTGGCAATCAGAAATATTTTAGCAAAATAAACAGTGTATACTATGGTAGAACCAAGCGAACAGCACATCCATATACCTGTATGACAAGATGTTTTGTCTATAATGGAGCACCTATAGATTTAAGCCGCCTGTCGTTAATTCAGGAAAATCATGAAGAAGTCTATAATGAGTATGATCTTAGGCTACAAATTCAAAATAAAGTTCTCTCTCCACAAAAGGCAAGAGTCGCCTGGAGATTAAGAAACATTTTATCTATTGACGACATAATGTATATTGATGCCGTTGTCAACGAAGTAGCCGTAGATTTTATTATAGTACGCCCGAACAAAGGTATTCTACTCATTAATATGTTTGAAGAACGTTTAGAAAGCTGTACGCTTTCTGAAGACAAAAAAGAAATAGAAAATTCTGATTGCAGATATAAGAATCCAATAGACCTCATTAGCCTTTGTCAAACAAGTATAAAAGATGGTATCGAGGAATTATTGATAGGTACTATAGAAGATAAACATAATTTTAGTATTATAAAAAAAATGGTCATCTTTTCAGAAAACTCCATCGAACAGATAAAAGCATTCTTTGATTATAGTTCCAATATCGTAAATTACACATACATTTTTGGAAAAGAGTTTATAAAAAACAAAACAGTTTCATTGCACCTCTATGACACTATAAATTTTCTCTATAATACAAACTTATTTGATGATGTTATAAAACACAAATTGGCAAAAATCATCTCCCCATCTTGGCACTCATACCAAGAAGGACAAATAGGGATACAGCCCATTGGAACACAAAGGAAACTGTCTGAAAGCAGCACGACACAACAAAAGATCAGTGGCGTTGCTGGTTCTGGAAAAACCCAAGTACTTGCATTTAGAGCCATAAATGCTATGAAACGTACAGGTGGTAATGTTCTTGTCCTAACATATAATATAACATTAGCAAACTATCTAAAGAATAGACTTTCCGAAATTCGAGAGGATTTTTCTTGGGAACAAATTGACATTTATCCCTATCACAAGTTCTTCAGAATACGTGCAGCAGAATGCCATTTGCACGTTAATTTTGATTCGTACGAGGATTGTGATTTCTTTTGCAAAGTGAGAGAGCACAAAAAGTATTCAGCTATATTCATCGATGAGGTGCAAGATTATACTACAGAATGGATTCGTATTGTTATGCAAAATTTTCTCCTTGAACAAAATGGAGAATTGGTTGTGTTTGGAGATCCAAAACAGAATATCTACAACCGTCCTTTAGATACAAATGGTGATATTCGTTTAGGTGTTATTGGAGGACTATGGAATCGTCAATTAACTACAAGTCGTCGATTTACCAATCCACGTTTAGCGAACCTTGCTACGGCTTTTCAAGCTCAATTTATGCCTAATCACCCCACAGATAATATCTCTACAGATAATGCACTTGAAAACACGTTTAATTTTCAAGTGATAAATTATATCGACATGAGGGCAAACTGTTCACTTGATGCATTAGTTGGCAATATTATAAATATTATTTCTAATGACATTAATGAAGCAAAAGATTTTGTCGTTCTTGCATCAACAACCAAACTACTGCGTAGCATAGATTTTCATTATCGACATCAGACAAAGACACAAACAGAAACAACTTTTGTTTCAACAGAGGTCCTCGAAAGATTGAAGAAAATTCACAATACCACAGATGAAAGAACAGCTGACTGGAAATTTCACAGAGATTTTGAAGCATTAGAACGAACAAGAAAGCAATTGTTCACTACAGACAAGCGCTGCTTGAAAATATCCACCATACAAAGTTTCAAAGGTTGGGAATCTCCATCGGTTATAGTTATTTTAGATAATGACTTCATATCAAAAGGAACTAATTTTGACCCTATGTCACCTCAAACAATATATACAGCGATAACTCGCGCAAGAGAAAATATGTATATAGTTAACATTGGTAATAATTCTTATCATAATTTTTTCTATAATCAATCGTTATGAATAATTTTACAAAAATTGAGAAATATGCCATAATCAATATACTGTCATGTATTATGAAAGCAGATGGCGTTATTGATCCTAAAGAAGAGGATTTCATGAATCACATATATAGTAGCTTCGCTATTACAATAAGTGATTTGGAAAACATTTCGAGTATTGATGACATACAAGCAAATCATATTGTTCGCAAAATGACGTATGAAAAAAAAGACCAAGTTATGACTCTATTTGTAGGAATGGCTAAAGCGGACGGCTTTATACATCCCAAAGAAATAGAAATAATAAATAGGATTTTCGCTTGACACACAAACTCCGTTACAAAAAATTGACGTAAAAATATTTATTTTATAAAAAAGGATTTACATATAATTGAAAGCAATAACCTTTTCGGATTAGCAGATAACTATAATATGGAGATTGTAGAATGTGTTTATGACAAAATAATACCTCTAACAAATGGTAAGTATATTGTCATCAAAGATAAAATGGGAGGAATTCTTGACAGCGATGGGAGTATCCTTTTTTATCCTCAAGCCAAACGTATACATTATTTTAAGCATATTGATATTTTTCACTACAAAATCGATGATAAGTGGGGGTATCTTTCTTTTCTTAACAAAGATATATTTTATCTTTCTGTTGACAAATTAAAGTATGATGAAAAACTTCAGATTATAAATGTCTGGAAAGATGGTAAATTAATGGTTTACAACCATAATTTTAGCCAAATTCAAACAGGTTACGAACAAATAGAACCAACACAATTTAGACAAGGTAACAGTAGATTTTATTTAGGTAAGAGAAATGGTATGTGGGGTATGTTCAGAATAAAAAGGCTACAAAAGCATGAGCCAGAAATTATCACCACACTTGAACCTGTTTATCATAATAATGAAGAAGTCTTACTTGCGTATAAAAATTCAAAACATAATATGGGGCGAAGACATAAGAGAACGAAAAATAACACAACAGTAGAAAATAGCAATAGAAGTGAACAGACATGAACATATCAGATCAAATACATTTGAAACTCTAACTGAAGGAAAATTCTGAAGTTGAATATAAGTCAGCAGTCGGTGTTTTCACAAAAGCAGAATTTTAGCGTTCTTTCTCAGCATTAGCCAATACTAATGGTGGAACAATTGTGTGGGGAGTGAAAGAGAAGAATCATAAATTCACCCCTGATGGCCTTTCAAAAGAGCTTGTTACAAAATACAGAAAGCAGTTTTGGGATGATGCACCCAATAAGTCGTGCGTAAATATTCCACTGCTAGTAGAGAGCGATATAGAAGAAATAAAGACTGACGGAGGGCAATACTTACTTGCCTTTAGAATTCCTCGTGCACAATATAACTTGCGCCCCATTCACCTTACACTTACTCCGTTTGGACATACTTATAAGCGCAGGGACGAGGGAGATTATCTATGTACAGATGATGAGATAAAGCAGATGTACTCTGATGCCAACAATATGAGAGCATCCGCTGATTCTCGAATCCTACGAGGTTATTCCATTGATGACATTGATATGCTGACTCTTCACCAGTATCGCCGTGCATATGATATCAAACACGAAAACCATCCTTGGACTGAGGTTGACGACAAACAGTTCTTGGAAAACATAGGTGCCTATCGTAAGGATAGAGCTACATCAACCGAAGGATTTACGGTTGCAGGAATGCTGATGTTTGGTAAAAGTAACAGTATTACAGATCCAGAATGTTGCCAAGAGTTCTTTCCTGACTATCGTGAACATTTGATTGATGACAGCCGGATACGTTGGACAAATCGTATATATCCAGACGGAACTTGGGAAGCTAACCTTTACCAGTTCTTCACTCGTGTTTTGCCTTTGTTGCAACATGCGTTACCTGTACCATTCAGTCTTGACAATAATCAAATAAGGAATAATACCACTACAGCTCATGTGGCTCTGCGTGAGGCTTTAGCCAACAGCATCATTCATGCTGCATATACAGTGAGAGGTAATATTGTTATCGACAGATACTTTGACCGGATTATCTTATCAAATCCTGGCACTATGCTTATCAGCATGGAAGAATACTACGAAGGAGGACACAGTGTGTGCAGAAACCCTGTAATCCAAAAGATGTTTGTATTCTTGGGAATTGGTGAAAAAGGTGGTACAGGTGCCGATGTTATCGCAAAAGGATGGAAGGATAATGGTTGGAGCATCCCAACAGTTGAAGAAAAGAGTAATCCTGACCGAATCGAAACTTGTCTTAAACTGGGAAAAAATATCAAAGAGGCTACGGAAACTCCTGCCGACACTACGGAAACCATTCTTAAAATAATCAGTAATAATTCTAAGGTCACAGCAAAAGAACTTGCATCCGTATGTGGCATAACAGAAGATGGGGTTGCCTACCATATCAAGAAATTAAAGCAAAGAGGACGGCTTATTCGCATTGGAGGCTCACGTAATGGAGGCGAGTGGAAGGTAGTTGAGTAATTAGTTGGGCAAATACTAAGCGGATTTTAGCGGAATTATGGCGAATTCGTCATTATTATAGCGGAAAATCATTTTGAATCCATCAAAAAATGACGAGATTTATAGGGAAAACAACTAATTATAGCGGTTTATATCGAAAAGTGTGTCATGATACTAAAAAAGGTCGCCAGCATTTTGGCGACCTTTTTTAGTATATAAACAATCAAATCGATTCGGATTAATCAAGACGATTCTTATGATTTATTTCGTATTCAAAACCAGCTTCTTGGCTTTTATCTTTTCGCCAGCCACCGAAAGCTCTATCTTTCCTGGCTTATCGCCTGCTCTCAATATCACGAGGGCAGAACCCTGGAAGAGATTGCGCTGGATGGTCTTCTCCAACTGAGTTTTGCCGATATGGAGTTCATCCGAAGCAATGTTTCCATTATCCACCGCCACGATATTCGCATCGCCCTTCACCTGGAAAGTCAACTTATCGAATGCCTTAGCATCCTTCACGTTCAGCACTCTTCTACCTTTCTTGTCCACGGCATAGACACGAACGTGCATCAGATCCTTACCGTCAGCATGCCAGTTTTCAGCATCAGGCACCAACTTCAAGACAACAGCCTCGCCCGTAGTCTCTATCTGATGGCGAGCCACCACCTTGCCGTTTTTCTTAGCCACAGCCACCAGAGTGCCTGGAGCATAGGCGATGTTGTCCCACTTGATGCGGGCACGGAGCTTAGGGTCGTTACTGTTCTTCTTCACACCCAAGCTCTTGCCATTGAGGAAGAGTTCCACCTCGTCGCCATTGGTGTAAGTATAGAGCGAAACCTGCTCACCTACCTCACGGTTCCAGTTTTCTGAGAGCTTTCCGGCAGAAACATTGATGCCATTCCACTGGATGTTGCCACCCGACTTCTCGATGACACCGATGTGAACGGTTGGCTCATCCTTAAACATACTCTTCACGAAATAAGCATCCGGCTTTGGCTGGAGAGAAAGGTCGAACACACCCTGATTCCATCCCTTGACCGGCCATCCCATACTCTCGCCCAGATAATCGATGGCACCCCAATAAGCCAGACCCAACACCTTGTCACGGTCCATCTCATAGAAGTTTGGTCCCATCGCAGCCACACTCGCCTCACTCTGATAGAAGGTCTTTTCAGGATAACGCTTCATATCACCAGGGAAGTACATATAGCGATAGTTGTAGGAGTTTACCTCGGTTGCCACCGCCAGATCGGCAGGAATGGAATCGGTCTCGATGTTGCGGTAGCGGGGATGCATCGCCACGGTAGTCAGTCGAGTATCATCATATCGGTGCAGCAACTCCTTCTGGATTTTATAGGCGGTAACGCCCCAATCATTGAAAGGCAGATTGCTGTATTGCTGCAACTCGTTACCCAGACTCCAAAGGATAACCGAAGGATGGTTTCTATCTCGCTTTACCCATTCCGGAATGTCTTTCTGCCAAAGGCTCTCCCACTCCACTCTGCCGCCGGCATACTGGGTAAGCCATTTGTCGTAAAGTTCATCCACCACCAGGATGCCATACTTATCGCAGAGTTTCAGGAAATCCTCGCTATATGGATTATGAGAAGAGCGGATATGGTTCATGCCGAACTCCTTGATCAACTTGAGTCGCTTCTCGATGGCACGAGGATAGGCAGCTGCACCCAGGGCTCCGAGGGTATGATGGTTGGCATAGCCCTTCAGCAAGACCTTCTTGCCATTCACCAGCAAGCCCTTCTGCGGAACGATTTCGATGGTGCGCACGCCAAACTGTTCTTTAATCTGATCAGCCACCTTTCCATCCTGATTATAGAGTGTCACCTCGGCAGTATATAAATAAGGTGTATCTGGCGACCACAGTTGGGCATTCTCCAGAGAGATGGCAGGCAACTCATATTCTCTATCACGCCATTTGGCATTGAAATCGATGTTATTCTTCTGTTGAGCCACCGCCTTGCCATCGGCATCCAGAATACGAACCTCTACAGGAATAACAGCCTTTCCCTGTCCTTTTGCCAGCTTCTGCTGGTTGATAATCTCTGCCTTGATTTTCACCTCTTTGTTATCCTGGGTGCGGATAAAGAGAGGATGGCGAGGGAAGTACAGATCCTTGTCGGTGATGATGAGATTGACATCACGATAGAGACCGGCACCCGTAAACCAACGGGAATTATTAGGATTGCGGGTATCTGCCTTGACGGTTATCTCGTTAGCCTCGCCCCATTTCAGGAGCTTGCTCAGGTCGATATCAAAACCAAGGTAACCATAATCGGTACCTCCGATACGCTGACCATTGAGATAAACATCTCCTACCAGCATGATGCCCTGGAAGTCGAGCACGATGCGCTTTCCCTTCCATTCATCTTTCGGAGTCAACTGATAGCGATACCAGCCAATGCCCATCTCCTTGAATCCACGCGGACTCAATCGGCTGCGCACGTTGCTTCCGGCATCACTATTGTCAGGACGTTCGCTGGCATCAGGAGCCACCCAGTCCTGACCGATCAGGAAATCATGAGGCAGATTTACCACGTCATCATCCCCCTGAGTTGTTTTCAACTCATCTATATTCTTCACATCTCCGCGATGGAACTGCCATCCCTGGTTGATACTGATTGTATCGCGCACCGCTGCATCAGCAGAAAGGGTTCCCATCAAAGGCAAACCGCCCAACAGCAACGAGGCGAAAAGTATTGTCTTCTTATTCATTTCAAATTCATTTTATTAATTTCCGTCTGGCTTGGTTACATCCTGATTCACGGATGGATACCACACGAATTGATTGAAATCATCTGGCTGGGCAGGATTGTAGTCTTTCCAGTCACTGCGTAGATACTTCACGATAGGCAGTTTGAGCTGCTTCATACCCATTACCACCATCTTTGCCACCTCGTAGGCTCCGTATGGATTGAAGTGGGTGTTATCCTCCAGAGCCTTAGTCTGTTTGGGATAAGTATTTGCCGGATAGTGAACCAGCGATTTCTTGCTGTTCTCATAACCCAAAGTCTCGAAGAAAGTGCGGGTCATATCGTGGAGTTCAATGACAGGAACATCCTCTCTCTTTGCCACAGCTCTCATGGCATCAGGATAATCCTTATGAGTCTCCTGAATCTTGCTATGGGTAGCCTCATCGAAGAAGCGACGCTGAGTAGGAGTTACGAAGATGATGTTGCCACTCTTCTTGCGGACCTCATCGATGAACTTCTTCAGATTATAAGAGAAGTTATACCAGGCACCACAGCCTGCATACTTCTCCTTCTGGTCGTTGTGTCCGAACTCACAGATGACATAGTCGCCCTTCTTCATCATCGCCAGCACCTTGTCCAGACGGTTGGAAGCAAGGAAGGAACCTGCTGTCAATCCGCTTTCGGCATGGTTTGAGATAGCCACCTCAGGACCAAACCAGCGAGTCACCATCTGTCCCCAGGAAGCGTATGGCTCTGTAAACTGATCAACTACCGTAGAGTTGCCACAAAGAAACAAGGTGGTGGTTTCGGCAGGAGCCGGTTCTACCTTGATGCTCTTTACAGCTGGGGCAGCACCCGTAAACTCCAAGGTCAGCTTCTCATCCCAGGTAAACGTCTCCTTCTCGCGAGGTTTGATTTTTACGTTCATTTTATCGGTAATATAAGGAGAACGCTTGTTCACGATGAAGGAGTAAGTCTTGAACTCACCCTTCCTGGTACTCACCTCATCGAGCATCAGTCTTCGGTTCTCGGCACGAACCACAGTCTTGCCTGCTTTCTTCTTAGAACCGAGCACCACGGTGACCTTATAGTTGCCATCTGCCACCTTCACAGAATAGAAGAAAGGGGCATTGCTCTTTGCCTTTGGAGCAGCCACGATGTCATATCCCAGCCCCTTCTCTGCGGAATAGACAGGCTGCACCTTGGTCATATCAATATCAAAACCCTGGGCATTGACTCCTACAGAAGAAGCCAACGCCAAAAGTCCTGCTACTAAAATATATTTTGTCTTCATCTGATGATATCTTTATTGATTGTAAATTATCATTTTACTTCAGATACTTAGCCAATGGACTCTTCATTTTCTTCAAGCCCTTCGCCACGCACTTGGCATTGTGCTGGGCACCCTTCAGACTGGTGTGGGTATGATCCTTCTTGTAATATGCCTTCACCTTTTCCTTGCCTATCTTATCGTATGAATCGGCAGCGATGTTGTGGAGGTCGAGGAAGGCAACGCCTGTCTCAGCTACCACCTCACGATACCATTTTCCGTAGCTATCGTTGCGGCGCTCCATCTTTCCGTTAGGCCACTCGTTGCGAGGAGTCAGGGAAACGAGGATTGGGGTAGCTCCCTTCTCTCGCACATCCTGGATAAACTTCTTCAGGTACCAGCCGAAAGAATAAACCACCTCATACTGCTTGCTCTCTTCCATCTGATAAACATGACAGGTATCCTTGGCACTAGGAATGGAGCCGCGCATCTTCTTGTCGGTCATAGAACAGATGTCGTTGTGTCCGAACTCGATGAGCACGTAGTCGCCCGGCTGAAGACTGTTATATACCTTATCCCATCTTCCCTCATTGAGATAAGAACGGGAACTGCGACCTGCCTTGGCAGCATTCACACAGGTAATCTTCTTAGGATTGAAGATGGTGTAAGCCTGAGATCCCCAACCCCACATGCCGTCTTCATCCTTATCGGCATTCTTCACGGTACTGTCGCCTGTAAAGAAGACTACCGGTTTGCCCGGTTCACGCTTGAAATTCTCTACAGGCAGAGCCACATTGATCATCATCGCCTGCAAAGGAGCCAGACTTGGGTCCTTGCTCTCAGCCAATCCCTCTGCAGCCGAACGGGCATTCATCATCGCTCCGAAACGGGAGGTATGGATATGGTCGGTAAAGAAATGATATTTCTCCTTCCAATGACCATAGCTATCGAGCTTGGCTGCCGAAATCTCGTTCAGATCTACGAAAGGAACTCCTTCCTGCTCAGCCACCTGCTTTGCCCACAAGCCGAAAGTCTTGTTCACACGGACAATCTTATCGTTTTCATCGTAGGCATCACGTGGAGTCAGCGACATCAGGATAGGATGAGCACCCAGCGCCTTGCAGTCGTTGATGTATTTGCGCATGTATTCACCGTAAGTATAAACAGTCTCCTTCACACCAGTCTCCTTGATGGTGACATTGAGCGAATCCTTGCCGATGCCAGGGATGCTGGCACGTGCTCTGCCACTATCGTATGGACCATTGTCGTTATGACCGATGGAGATAATCACCCAGTCACCAGCCTTGATGCCCTTGCGCACATCCGGCCAAAGACGGTTGTAGAAGGTACGGCTGCTCATACCTCCGAGCGCCTGGTTTTCTACCGTAATCTTGTTGGCATCGAAGAACTCGTGCTCGTAGTATCCCCAGCCCCACTGACCATTGTTACCATTACCCAGTGTGCCATTGCGCATCGTAGAGTTACCTATCAGGAAGAGTACCGGATTATTGCCCTTGCGACTGGTTCCCGGTTTGATTCGGGCGGTCATCGCCTTGTTCAGGCTATCCACGGTATTGTCGATAACCTTATTGACATCTTCCATCGGCTTTGCCACCTGGGCAAAGGAAATTGTAGTTGCCGCCATCAATGAGAAGGCGAATAATATTCTTTTCATATCCTTTATCGCTTTATATCTTATATTCTCTGTATTTCCTTATATCTTAATAAACGTATCAGATACATATCTATTTTGTCAGAATCTCTTTTTTTATTTCAAATTATTATTTCTGAATCTTCTCTGCATGATCGGGCAGATAATACCCCAGATGCGGAGGCTGGTTATAGCCTACATTCTGCCAGGCCACTCCCATACGATAGATATGGTCGTGCATCAGAGTTGGAACCCGATATTCTGTCGGAATATTGGTGGTGAAGATATTGAGATGCGAGGCATCGCTCTTATCCCAATAGATGACTTCCTCTCGCCAGTCGCCGAAGAGATCAGCCTGTAGATTAGGAGTCGCCTTCGACCAGTTGCAACTCACCGAGTTGCCCATCTCATACAGTTGCTTGCCATTGCTCAAAGGCAACGCCACCGCTTCCTTTCCGTTCCATTTCTGGAGATAAGGAGGGAAATGAGGAGGACGGCCGTTTGCCAGAAGTTCATCCTGCAAGTCGCCATCCCAATAGATCCGGAAGTTCATTGCCGGCATTTTGGAAACAGCTTTGAAACTCGTTTTCTCATTACTTCTGAAATGATCAGCTTCATGATTCTTCTTATAGGATAAAGATGTTTCTGCCGAAACAGTCTTACCCTTGATGTCTCTTACAACAGGAGCATCCGAACACCAAAGTTCATATCCCCGATGCTGGGCATCGATATCAGCAGCCAATCCTCTTCCGGTATCATCCTTATCGAGTGTACGGAACAGGATTTCGCCTGTTCGTGCATCCCGCAGATCAGAACCGTAGGGATATTCTTCGTGTACCATATAATATTCCAATCCCGGTCGGTCGGGATCCAGATCAGCAAGATGCTGCGCATCGCCATGTCCCAATCCGGTAGAATACAACAAGGTTCCATCATGGTTGATGGCTGCAGATCCGTAGGTAATCTCGTCACATCCGTCTCCGTCCACATCGCCCACAGCCAGACTGTGAGCACCCTGGGCATAAGCCGTATTCTTACATCCATGAACCTCCTTCTGTACCTTTCCATCAGCATCGGTTACCTTCCAGTCGTTGGGAGTCAGCGAAGCATGGAGCCATTTGGTCTTGAGTTCCTTTCCGTCGAAATCTACCGCCCAGAGATAAGAGCGGGTATAATAGCCACGGCACATCACGGCACTCGGATTCTTGTCGGCACCCTCGAGGAAAGCCACACCGGCAAGGTATCGCTCGCCACGGTTGCCATAGTTGTTCTTATCGCCCCAGACTGAAGAATAGGCAGGAAATCCGTTCTCCAGATGCTCTCCCTCTTCCACCTGCCGGCCTGTACCGAAGGCTCGGTTGGGCTGATACCAGATGGTATGCATCGCCTTTCCGGTTTCGCCATTAAAGACTGTAAGCAGTTCGGGACCTGCCATAATGCGACCTCTCGAATTGCGATAATCGGCAGCATTGTCCAGTTCTCGGATTCCGGCATCCGTAGCCGCATCGCTCACAAACTTTCCCTTGGCATCTACCGAACCCGTCGATGTCTTGCAGATCATCTCCGCCTTGCCATCGCCATCGAAATCATAGACCAGGAACTGGGTATAGTGAGCACCGGCACGGATATTCTTACCCAGATTGATGCGCCAGAGTTGGGTTCCATCCAGCTTATAGCAGTCGAAGATGACCTCTCCCGTATAGCCGTCATGCGAATTGTCATGGGCATTGGTCGGGTCCCATTTCAGGACGATTTCGTATTCTCCGTCTCCATCCACATCGCCCACGCTACAGTCGTTGGGGGTATATTCGTAGGATTTTCCATCGGGAGTGCCACCGCCGGCAGGACGGTTGATGGGCAGGGAGCGATAGAGATCATTCCATGGCTTCACCGCCTTCGAAACTTCTCTTTCAGCCGGAGCATCCATCCTGGGTTCTTTCTGATAAGTGATGATTCGATAGCTGCTGGCAGCAGAACCTTTCCGATCTGTATAATTGGTCAGCTTCACCTGATGGGCGATGATCTTTCCATCCCTTTCTATGTCGAAGCATACGTGTTTGCTGTCCGTACCCAGAAATCGCCAGCTGAGGAAGATTCCCTTGTCCTGGGCAGGCAAAGCCACCAGGCCACGGTCCAGCTTCTCCATCTGCGATAGCGGAGTCTGTCCTTGTGCATGGAGATGAGAGCAGGGAGCCATACTCAGCACCATACTCATCATCGGAAATAACATTTGTTTGATTTGCATGATGATAGTTGTTTATTGTTTTATATTCTGCTACAAAAGTACACATAATCCGATTCATCTACCTAGTAATATTATCCAAAGAAGCGAACTATCATACAATTCTCCATTATTCCATTCTTACAGTTTTCTGTATGAGAAGAAAAAAGAGCGATACCTTCTACCGAGAGAAAGATACCGCTCTTCAACATATAATCATTAACCTATCCTATAGATATTCGATTAGTAACCAGGATTCTGCATCTTCTCCTTCTCCTCATTGCTCAGGGAAGCACCATTCGCATTGGTGATACCGTCGAGGAATGACTGAGGAATTGGACGATAATAATGCTTGGCTGGATCAAACTTGCCCTGTCCGCCAGTGGAAGCATCACTAAACGCATTCCAACGAGCCTCCAAAGTCTTGGTACGAGCCAAATCTTCCCAACGCTGACCTTCACCTATCAACTCTCGTGTACGCTCATCCAAGAGGAAACACATGAACTTATCATAGTCGGAAGTCAATTTCAAAGCTTCGTAGATTGGCTGTTCAACCTTAGAGTTGAGCACATCCTCAATACCATTCAGATGCATATTACTCTCAGTAGAAGCTGTAGTCTCGGCAATGTTGTTTGACTCATAATAAGTATTTTCCTCTGTATAGATAGAACCCTCGGCAGAGAATCCACCACCCTTTCCTGTACAAGCAGAGTTCTTCTTATAAGCCTGTCCACCATCACGGCTGATAGAGCGGTCCTCGCCAGCCTTGTAACCAGCACGGTCACGTACCATATTCAGGTAAGTGATGGCATTTCCATAATCCTTCTTGCGGATATAAGCCTCAGCTACCATCAGGACATCGTCGGCAGAACGGGCAATGATGGCATCACGGGTTCCGAACTGTGACGCGATAGATTCACGGGCACCGTCACGGAACTTGCTCAAAGCCACGCTTCTGTTATGAATACTACCCAAAGTGTAATAGTTGCCTGAACGTTCGGCAGCATTGCTCTGTGTATTGAAGCTAAAAGGCTGACCGGCATAATAACGTACGAAGGTATGCTGTGGGGTGAGTTTGCCATTCTTCAATACATAATCCTCAGACTTATTCTCTGTGCCATCAGCATTCAATGCAGGAGTGAAACGAGTGTCACCAGGATTATTGACGATATACTTGATACCAATCTCACCTCCCTTGAAACGATGCTCACCAGGATCTGATTCAGTAGGAACCTTCACATCGTCAGGATAATACTCAGGGTGTGCCTTATAGACATCATCCGTAATCTCCAGCTTTCCAGTTTCCTTATTCTTCTTGGTGGTAATCCAGTAAGGAGCACCATCCGTATAATTGGAACCATACTTGGTGATGAATGACTTCCAGAAACGGGAATCATTCACACGGTCAAATACCTGCATAGAATATTCTGTAGCACTGACGTATGAGAACTCACGACCTCCAGAAATGTCACGCTTACAACCAGCCATGTTCTGATAAATGGATGGATAGTAGAGGTGGAACTGGTTGCCAAAGCGACCTCGTGTGCTGGCACCATCGTTGGAGAACTGTGCAGCAAGAACCACCTCGCTAACTTGCTCATTGGCACCATTAGGCTCTGTATAATCCCACAGTTCCTGGAAGTTCTGGCACAATGGGTGGGCAGCAATTACTTCCTTACCATACTTGATGACAGCATCCAGGTCGGCATCCTTGTACTGAGCATTCCAGCCATCATGCAATTCAGAGGCACGATAAAGATGAGCCTTTGCCAGGAAATGGGCAGCAGCCGACTTAGTAAGGCGACCAACCTGCTTTCCTTCTGGAGATTCAGGCAACAATTCGTATGCCTTCTGAAAATCAGAAATAATCTGGGCAAAGCACTCTTCCTCGCTATTACGAGTATAAGTATAATTAATCTTACCATTGCTTGGCTCCAGCTTCAAAGGCACACCTCCATACTGCTTTACCAGTTCGAAATAAGCAAAAGCACGGAGGAAGTAACCCTCACCCAAACGGTTGTTGTAAGTGCTCACCTTCTCACCATAATATAATGGAGTATTCTGGATGACAAGATTGGCTGGTTCTACAAGACCATACATATTGTCCCACAATGGCTGGTTGGCAGCAGTTTCACCCGAGTTCAGGTCGGTGCTGTATGCATTATAAGAGGTGATGTTGTTAGCACCACTGGTAAACTCATCGATACCCATACCGTAAAGGTAAATACCCCAGATATAGTTATACTTAAACTTCAACTTCTGGTAAGCACCTTTAACCAAGTCGTCAATACCTTCCTTGGTCTGAAAATATGCCGTACCCTTCTCTGTAATCAGCTTCTCGTCAAGGAACGAATCGCTGCAAGAAGTGACAGTTCCTAAAGTTGCACCGGCAATCAGTGCTGCATATAATATTTTGTTTGTCTTCATGATGTATCTGTATTTAGAATCCAATGTTTAATCCGATAACCCAGCTCTTGATGGTTGTACCTGAACCGTAAGAAGTTGAGTTGTTATCATAACTCAAGAGGTCGGTATCAAGCCACTTGCACTTCTTGTAAATGGTGAATGGGTTCATGGCCTGAACATAAACCTTTAGGTTACTCATACCCATTTTGCTTGTGATCTTCTTAGGGAATGTATAACCCAGAGAGATATTACGCATCTTGATGTAAGAACCATCCTGATAATTCATTGAGCCAGAAAAAGTATCAGCGTTCTGACCCTGAGAGCCAGGAGAGTAATACTCAGCATCCTCATTGATGTCCTTAATCCAATAATCCACATCACGCATAGCATACATACCTCCAAGAGTCTCAGCACCCTTGGCTACAGTAAACTTCCATCGTGCATAGATGAAGCAGGAAAGTTCAAAGTTCTTGTAGCTGAATGTGTTATGCCAACCACCAGACCAACGAGGACGAACCTTACCTACAATCTGACGGTCATTTGCATCAATCTTACCATCAGGATTTACATCCTTCACCTTGATCTGACCAGGTTTACGACCAAACTTGGCAGCTTCATCAGCCTCCGAAGACTTCCAGATTCCATCATATACATAGTCGTAGTAAACACCAATTTCCTCACCTACGAAGAGACGGTCGTTTACATTCTTTTCTACACCATTATTCAACTTATCCACGCGGTTGCGGTCGATGGTCCAGGTCAAACTGGTGTTCCATTCGAAATCCTTAGTCTTCACAGGAATGGCATTCAACTGCAAATCAACACCCCAACCGGAAGTCTCACCTACATTGGCAAATGTGCTGGTATAACCTGTAAGTGAAGGTATGGTAGTAGCCAGAATCAGATCGGTAGTCTTGTTGTGATAGTAGTCAACACTACCGCTGATACGGTTGTTGATGAAGCCGAAGTCGAGACCTACGTTCCACTGCTTGGTCTTCTCCCAACCCAGGTCGAGGTTCGCCATCTTGTTCGGATTCTTGGCAGAAGCATCAGAAGGCAAGTAACCTACAGTAGGATCCATGCTACCCCATGCATAGTAGTTGCTCTGTACAGCACCCTGTGTGGCATAAGCACTAACTGCATAGTTACCGGAAATACCATAACCCAGACGAAGTTTCAAATTGCTTATGAAATCAGCCTTCTGCATAAACTTCTCCTGATCAATACGCCAACCAAGAGCTACAGATGGGAATGATGCCCACTTATGACCATCAGACAACTGAGAAGCACCATCGGAACGAACACTGGCTGTCAACATATACCTGTCTGCATAAGTATAATTCACACGAGCCATGTAGGAAGCAAGCGAAGTTTCTGTCAGGCCAGTAGAATAAGCCTGTGGATTTCCCAATGAACTTGTGTTCCACCAAAGTTCATCTGCACTCGCTACAAAAGCCTTGATATTACCATTCTCTGAATGATAGCTAGATGCACTCTGCAGGAGGGTAACACCAATACGATGGTTCTTGGCAATGGTCTTGTTGTAGTAAACCAGATTATCGAGCGTCCAAGACACCTTATTGGATGGATTGTATTGAGCTATGTTTCTGCCATCTCCATTGATACCATCGGCTGCATTGGCAATACCCAGGCGATAATACTGGAGTTCCGGACCAAACTGAATGCGATACTGCAGACCCTCCAATGGCTTCCACACCTTGCCAAAGTCAAATTGGGCATATGCGCTGCCATTGATTCGGAAATTGGTACGCTTGTTGGTATTATACTTCAGTTCATCAATAGGATTGATGATGTTCACATTGTAATCCCAAGGATTACGTATATAGTTGCCGTCAGAATCGTAAGGAACGGTCCATGGAATCATTGAATTCAATGCATTGTAATAATCGCCAGGACCAGTTACAGATTTGGAGAAGTTATAACCATAATCCTGGGTTCCGTATGAAGCATTCATGGTGAAGCCCAATGTCAATGGATCAACAGGTCTTGCCTCGAAAGAAGTATTCAAGGTAAAACGCTGATAGCTCTGACCAGGCTGTACACCCTTCTGATTTAAATAACCAAAAGAACCATAACCCTTGAATCTGTCTGAACCACCAGAAGCACTGAGTGTATGCTCATGAGTAATACCAGTCTGCTTACCATGAGAAGCCCAGTCGTAAGAACCCACTAATTCCGGATGATAAGTACCATCTACCCAAGCCTGATTAATATTAGCCCAGCTGTCTGCCTGACCTCCGAAAAGCTTCACATCTCTCTCATAATTAGGAGCAAAGTCTTGTGTCTTATCGCCATAATTGCCTTGGTTATATGCTGCCAGACGGGCATAGTCTATCCACTGTGCAGCGTTCATCATCTTGGTTACATCATGGAGCGTAGAGAAAGTAACTGTACCTGCATAGTTCAAGGTAACCTTGCCTTCCTTACCCTTCTTGGTAGTAACGAGCACAACACCATTGGCACCACGTGCACCATAAATAGCGGTAGCAGAAGCATCCTTCAACACCTCGATGCTCTCGATATCCTGAGGGTTGATATTCTCGATACCACCGTTCTGGATAATCATACCATCCACTACATAGAGCGGAGCACTGCTGGCACCGATGGAACGCTGACCACGGATGGTGATGCTACCTACAGTACCAGGACGCTGTGAGTTGGTAATATCCACACCGGCAGTCTTACCCTGCATACCCTCCAGGGCATCCTTTACAGGCATCGCTGTCAGGTCCTTTGAATCCAAGTGAGCCAAGGCGCCGGTCACATCGCTCTTGCGCTGTACACCATAACCTACTACCACGACTTCATCCAAAGCCTTGTTGTCTTCCTGCAATGTTACCTTCAGATCGCTCTTTCCGGCTACACTCACTTTCTGGGTTGTATAACCGATATATGAGATTTCCACGGTAGCATTCTTTGGCACGTTGGTCAAAACAAAGTTACCGTCAAGATCTGTTACGGCACCATTGGTTGTGCCTACTACTTTAACACTGGCGCCAATAACTGGCTCGCCCATGTTATCTACAACTGTACCTTTTACTGTTTTAGCTTGCTGTACTACATTCGTTGCTGCATTCACCTGAGCTATTCCGACAGGAGAAAACATCAATGCTGAGCAGAAAAGAGTAACAGGCAAAACAGATTCCTTTAAAAATAGTTTGCTGTCCATAAATTATTACGTTTTGGTTTATATGTTTATTGTTTCGGGTGCAAAAATACACTTATTCTTGCCGACTATACTTTATATTTTGACCATTCACCTTTATTTTTTGACTTTTACCCATTTTTTGTTTTTCACATTACATTTTCTCTTTCTCTTTGTTTTGTATTCTAAGGATTTTATCGTATTTTTGCAGAAAAATAAAAGACCTATCAATGAAAAGAAACATAAAGACATTCTACACCTTATTATATATAGTAGGATTCATCTGTTTTTGGCTGATGCCTCTACAGGCATCCGGCAGCATCAAACTGGACGGGAAACGACTCTCGGCTAAGGACGGCCTGTCGTGCAATACGGTGAACGACATCATCCAGGACAGAGACGGATTCATCTGGCTCGGAACGCCGAACGGAGTGAGCAGATATGACGGCTATCAATTTATCAACTTCACCAATCTCAGCAAGAACTCCGGACAAAAGCCCCACCACTCCATCTCACAGCTCATCAACGACGAGAAATACGGACTCATCTGGGGCTACAATCCATCCAACATCCTCTGCTGCTTCGACCTGGAAACAGCTCATTTCTCCAATTATTTCGATAAGGAGAATGCTGCGCTCTTGAAAAACCGATTCAAGAGCCAGAATGGCATGTGGCTCTTTTCCGGGGATTTCGGAGCCAGATACCTGACCTATAGCAACGGGAAGTTTCACGCCACAGACTATACTACAAAGAACGGCAAGCTGATAGGCGACCATCAGCTACAGATACAGGAAGATTTCAAACACAATATCTGGATAGCATCCGATAAAGGACTCAACCGCATCACCCCTGACGGCAAGAGCCATCTGATGCTCAAGAACCAGCATATCATCACCCTGACTACTGACGGCAATCATATCGCCGTGCTGACCGACAAGGGCGATGCCTTCCTTTATGACAACTCGGGCAAGCCCGTCAGGAAATCCCATCTTCCATCCATGGTGGGATATGTGGGGAAATCGCGCGCCTCCTTCTTCTGTCAGGGAGAATGGTATATCTTTACCCAGGAAGAAACTTTCGCCATGAACCTGAAGACCGGCATCTTCCACAAGCCAGCCATCCAGATACCGAATGCCATGTCGAAAACCTTTCTCAAATCCTATGAGTTTCTTTACGACAAGAAGGGAAACGCCTACCTGTTCAGCAAGAAGGGAAACCTCTTCAGGAAATTCCATCTGCTGGACGACAAGGCTTACATCAACGGTAGAGACAAGAACTTCGTGGCTGCCGAAGATGCCCACGGAAATGTATACATCGTATCTTATGGCAACGGACTCTTCATCTACAACCCGAAGGAAGATGAACTCCAGCACTTCTCTGCAGCAGACAAGGACCCGCTCTTCCATTCCGACTTCCTGCTGAACGTATTCATCGACCGCAGCGGATGCATCTGGATCTGTACCGGAGATGGCGTATATTGCTGCCGTGAACTGAAGGATCTCTACACAGAGCATGTCAAGATAGAACCAAATACCAACCGGGAATGGAGCAACTACGTGCGACATATCAGCAACATAGGCAATGACAAACTCGCCGTCAGCACCCGTGCCAACAGGACTTATATCTATGATGCCAGGACCCAACAGCGAACATTGGAAAGGCAGACCGATGCCTGCGTCTACGATTATGCCATCGACCCGCAGGGCAGGAAATGGATAGCCACCAAGGGCGACGGCATCTACATTGACAATGTGAGATATTCCAAATATGAGAAGGACCACTATGCTCCGGGCGCATCCTTCTACAAGACCATCTTCGACAGGCAGGGAAGAGCCTGGATTGCCACCTGGGGAGAAGGCCTGCTCATCACCCCACAGACAACGGGGCAGCAGCCACGGAAATTCGAGCAGTTTCTGAATGCTGACGGAAAGGAAGCCCAGATCCACGACCTGATCCTGGACCGCAAGGGCAGACTCTGGGTATGCAGCAACAATGGTATCACCATGGTGAATACCGCTGAGAGGAAGATTACAGCCCAGAAGTTCCTCCGCTTCAATGATGAAAACGGAAAGCTGCCGGTAAGCGAAATCAATTGCGGCATCGAGGCACACGACGGAAAACTGTGGTTTGCAGCAACCGGAGGCGTTCTGAAATGCAGCTACAACGAGAAGACCGGGGAACTGGAGTACGAGCTGTTTGATACCAGCAAGGGACTCACCGACAACAATACCCGCTCGCTGGAGGAAGACAACTACGACAATATCTGGATTGGCACAGAGGAAGGAATCTCCCGTCTCAACGCCAAGACCAATGACATCCGTTCGTTCCAGATAGGACGCACCATCTTCAGCAACAACTTTACGGAGAACTGCGCCACCAAGCTGAATGATGGCAGACTGGTATTCGGTGTTGCCGACGGTATGATTTTCATCCAGCCATCCCGTACCATCAGCATGCCACCAGCCCACATGAGAGCAGCCATCACCGACCTCGCCATCAATGGAATCTCGATATACGAAGCTGAAAACGAGCAATTCCTGACCAAGGCGCTGAACTATACACGGGAAATCAGCCTGCCACACGACAAGAATTCGCTCAACATCCACTTCTCCAACTTCGATTATCCGCACATCCCGAATGCGATGTACCAGTACTATCTGGAGGGAATAGACAATACCTGGCGCCCGATGACCAGCATCAACCATGCCGAGTTCAGCGACCTGAACCCTGGCAGCTACACCCTGCATATCCGTACCCGTATAGGCAGCAACCAGTGGAGCGAGGAAAACCTGCTCCATATCACCATCTGTCAGCCTTGGTACAATACGGTATGGGCGTGGTGCATCTATCTGCTCATCATCTGCGGAGCCGGAGTGCTCTACTATCGTTCATGGAGAAGAAACTTCGAACTGAACCAGCAGATTGCTTTGGAGAAACAGATGTCTGATTTCCGAATCAACTTCTTCACCCATATCTCTCATGAGTTCCGCACCCCGCTCGCCATCATCCAGAGTGCCGTGGAAAAGATGATGACCAAGGGAGAAGGCTATACTTCCAAGAACTCCATCTATACCCTCTCCAGAGGAACCAAGCGACTGCAGCGACTCATCAACCAGCTGATGGAGTTCCGCAAGATCAATACGGGCAATATGAAGCTGAATATAGAAAAGGGCGAAATCATCGGTTTCGTGCGCGCCATCTACAATGATCTCTATACCGTGGCCAAGCAGAAGGACGTCACCATGAATTTCACTCCTTGGACCAGCAACCACGAGATGCTCTTCGACCAGGAAAAGGTGGAAACCATCGTGTATAACCTGCTGAGCAATGCCGTGAAATATACCCCAGACAAGGGTATTATCAGCGTGAAACTCTATCTGGAGAACAACATCGTGTTCTTCTCGGTAGAAGACAATGGTCCGGGTATCAAGCCGGAAAGAGAAGCTGATCTCTTCAAGCCATTCATGCACGGCTATGCTTCCAAGGGCGGTATGGGTATCGGTCTCTATACGGCGCATCAGATGGCGGAAATCCACAAGGGTTCGCTCACCTATGAGCGTTCCCTGGATCTTGGAGGCAGCCGTTTCTGCCTTGCCCTGCCAAATGATGCCGGCAAATATCAGCCGGAAGATATCATCGAAAAGAAGGCGCTGGATGACCACAGCATCGACAAGGACGAGATAGACATGATAGTGAAGGAGATGACTCCGAAAGCCATCAACAACGTTACCGTGATGGTAATAGAAGATGATCCGGACATGCTGGAGCAGATCAAGTCGGAGCTGTCTGTCTATTTCCATGTAGAAACATTCATGAATGGCAAGACGGGGTACGAGAACATCCGGAAGATTAAGCCAGCCCTGCTCATCAGCGACATCCAGTTGCCGGAAATGAGCGGCTACGAGATTGTAAGCAATATGAAGGCAGATCCGGAAACGCAGAACATCCCTGTCATCATGCTGACTGCCTTCGATGATACCAGCCATATACTGAAGGCATACAAGAACTTCGTAGATGACTATATGGTGAAGCCTTGCAACTTCAAGCTCCTCATCGCCCGAGCCCTACAATTTGTGGCTATGGAACTGAAAGCGAAGCAGAAGGCTGAAGAGAAGGCGCAGCTGGAGAAAGCACTTGGTCAGGAAACGACTCTTAAGGAAAATGCTCCACTAGAGAAAGCAGAGCAGTCTTCCTGCGGAGAAGTAATCCTGGTCAAGCCAGTGAAGGAGCTCAAGAAGAATGAGCCTACCCTCCTGATGTCCACCCTCGACAAGAAGTTCAAGGATAAGCTGGAGGCTATCGTGGCACAGCATATCGGCGACAACAACTTCAATGTAGATCGCCTTGCCGAGCTGCTCAGTCTGGGCCGTACCACGGTATATAACCGCACCAAGAGCATCATGGGTGTTTCGCCAAACATCTATATTCAGAACGAGCGCCTGCGCATTGCCGCCAAGCTCCTGCTGGAAGGCGAATACACCGTAAGCGAGATCAGCGAAAAGGTCGGTTTCTCCGATTCCACCTATTTTTATAAGTGCTTCAAGAACAAGTTTGGAATCGCACCGAGCAAGTATGGCAAGTAAAGTCTGTCGGCAAACTATCTGTATTCTTCAGTGACCCAGATGGTCTGCCGATAGAACTGTATGAAAAATAAAGATTCTGTTTAATTGTATTTTAAATGAAAGACTTTGAATTTTAAATAATTATATAAGAGTATTAACACATGGAATCAAAAGAAAACAAGCAAAAAACACAAGCTGCTGAGGAGCAGGTATCCTGCCAACCTCAGCAGTCAATGGAACCACATCCTTTCATTTCTGTCATACCGCTGGCAGTACTTATCACCCTCATCGTCATGGTTGTCAAGCTCTTCCCTGATGATGCCCTGGCGGGTGCCTCTCAGGTGGCCCTCATGATAGCCACAGCAGTATGCGTAGCACTTGGTATGGGAATCTACAATATGAAATGGAATATCTTCGAGGAGATGATCAAAAAGACCGTGGGCGATGCCGGAGTATCTATTCTGATCCTGCTGCTCATCGGAATGATGTCAGCTACCTGGATGATCAGTGGCGTGGTTCCCACATTAATATATTATGGTGTTCAGATTATGTCGCCGACCTTTTTCCTACCCTGCGCCTGCATCATCTCCAGCATCATTTCTGTGATGACGGGAACCTCATGGACCACCATTGCCACCATCGGTATTGCCCTGATGGGAATCGGTGATGCCCTGGGAATACCAGCCCCCTACACCGCTGGAGCCATCATTTCGGGAGCCTATTTCGGTGATAAGCTCTCACCTATGAGCGATACCACCGTCCTGGCTTCAAGCATTGCCGGTGCCGACCTCTTCTCACATATCCGCTACATGCTCTATACCACCATACCAAGCATCCTGCTCTCGCTGGTACTCTATCTCATCATCGGACTCTGCTATGATTCCAAACCTGTGGATATCAGCCAGTATCTTACTGGTCTGAGTCATGGTTTCAACATCTCCCTGCTTACGATGCTCGTTCCGGTTTTTACAGGATGGCTCATCTACCGCAAGACCCCCTCTCTCATCACGCTTCTGCTTTCTGCTCTTTCTGCATGCATCTGTGCCCTCATCCTCCAGCCGGAAGTACTGGTAAATATTGCAGGAGAAGACAACATCACTGCCAAGAGCCTCTTTGAGGGAATCATGATAACCTGCTATACCCACACTCAGGTAGATTGCGGCATGGAGAACATCAATGAACTTGTGGCAACCCGCGGCATGGCAGGTATGCTCAACACCATCTGGCTCATTCTCTGTGCCATGTGTTTCGGTTCATGTATGGTGGCCAGCGGCATGCTTCACGCTATCACCCACATGCTTCTGAAAAGCATCCATAGCACCGTATCACTTGTCTGCAGTACCGTGACATCGGGTGTATTGCTCAATCTCGTTATGGGCGACCAGTTCCTGAGTATCATCATGAATGCATCTATCTACAAGGATGAATATGCTGAACGAGGCTACCGTCCGGAACTCTTGAGCCGAAGTACAGAGGATAGTGCTACCGTGACGAGCGTACTGGTTCCATGGACAGCCTGCGGTATGACGCAGAGCACGGTTCTCGGCATCCCGACACTGGTGTATCTCCCCTTCTGCTTCTTCAACATCATCAGTCCGTTGATGAGTTGTCTGGTAGCTATTCTGGGCTTCGTACCCAAGCCTCAACCCAAGGAGGACAAAGCACCTGCAGTGGAAGAGTCTGATATCCATTAAATCTATAGGGAATTAATTAATATAGGAGATAGAGTGAAAGCCACAAAATTTTGCCTGCTTGTCTTGTCTGTCTCAATCTTTTTTTATATTTTTGCAAAGAATAAGCAAAATAGCAGCAATGAAAATAGACAATAAGGCTCTATGAGAAGTTATAAACCATATATTATCAAACTATGCATCGTTTTCCTCTGCTTTTGGAGCTGGCTACTTACCAGCTCAGCCCAGAAGGTAGAGACAAACGATTATTTCTATGTGCTCAATACCCAACAGGGCCTTTCTGATAACCGTGTCCTACAGATGATGCAGTTGACAGATGGCAGATTGGCGGTGAGAACTCCCAAGGGCATCAATCTCTATGATGGAAGGCACTTCTCCTTGATTCCCCTTCCTGCAGAAAAGGCAGAAAACATCACGAAATACAAGGGACAGACGCATCTTTATGCCGATAGCCAGGACAGGTTATGGGTAAAGGAATACCAGAAGATATTCTGTATTCTACTTGCAGAGGGCAGAATTCAGGAACATCCCCTTGACGCTCTGTCTGGAAATGGAAAAAAGAATAAGATGAAAATGATGCGAAACGGCCCGACTGGGAATGACATTCAGGATCTGTTTGTAGATAGCAGGAAGAATGTCTGGGTTATTATGGGTGATTCGCTGCTCAATACGCAGGATGGCAATCTAATCCATTTGAAGAAGGAATGGGGGTGTCTGCAGGATCTGGATACCGATGGCAGACAGATTTATGCTTTCATGGATTCAGGAATCGTGGCGGTTTTTCAGAATGATAAGCTGACCTATACCGCTTCGGCCTATTCTGCAGCCGAAGCTCAGCATTATCGGAACACCTCACTCACCGTTCAGACACCGAGCGGACAGTTTTACCAGATTAGAACCGGACATGATGAAAAGAACAAGACGGATGCTTCCATCTTCCTGCATTTTAATCCGGAAACCCGTAAGTATTCCAGGATCTTCGCATGCGATTACATCTTGCATACATTGAATATGTCATCAGACAATCAGGCTCTGATCAGCTGTCAGCATGGTTATCTGATGTTCGACTTCAAGCTGGGAACTACTCCACGCGAGGTAAAGGAATTGTCTTTGCCTGATGGAAAATCGCTCACCACGGGCATCAATACGGTTTATCGGGATAAGGAAGGAGCCATCTGGCTGGGAACCTATCATGATGGTCTGATTTATGTTTCACCAATGTTGGGCCTCTTCTTCACGATAGACCAACCCTGGTGGAAGTCGGGATGGGCGATAGCTGGCTTTGTGGCTTTCCTCGTGATTCTGGTGGGCATCATCACTCTTTATCTTCGTAGAGGAAAGAAAACAAATGTAATAAATACCGATTCCACAAAAGATGACATTCCTTCCTTGCCAGAGGATAGCCTGCTACCGGAAACAGCCGAGGCTGTCAATCGGGAACCCGAGCTGATTCTTCAGGTGCGTACTCTGATAGAGCAGCATCTGGAAGATGGCGAATATGGCGTGGAACAACTGGCACAGGATCTCTGTATGGAGCGGACAGGACTTTATAAAAAGCTGACGGCTCTGACCAATACTACTCCCGTGGCATTTATCCGCAGCATCCGGCTTCATCGTGCAGCAGCCTTGCTTCAGGAAGGTAAGCAGAGTGTGAATGAAATTGCCGAGCGAACGGGCTTCAGCTCGCCCAGCTATTTCACCAAGTGTTTTAAGAAGGAATTTGGCGTATTGCCTTCCGAATATAGATAAATGATGCCGGAATAGCCCTGAAATGGGGCTTTTCCGGCATTTTTCAACAAATGTACCACTCGATTCATCATTTGTTTTATCCCTTTTCCACCATTTAGCATTACCTTTGCAACCGAAATACAATCTTATGTATTTAGAACTGGACAAATCATAAACCCTCTAATATAATAAACAAAAGTATGCTAAAGAATTTATCTCTCATTGCCCTTTTGGGCATCGCTTCCGTTGGCATTCCAAGTGAACTCTGCGCCAAGAGCGTAATGGTGGCAGGCACACAGAAAGGTGCGGCTGCCAAGTCTATCACCCGTCAGGTGGCTCAGCAGAATGTAACCATCGAATTCTATTCTCCATCCATCGTCCGCATCTTGAAATCTGATGCCGGACTTGGTGCTCCTGTTCAGAAGAAAAGCTATTCTGTCATCTTGAAACCTCAGCAGCTGAAGGACGTTCAGATACAGGAAAACGGAGATATTGTAAAAATCAATTCTAGTTTTATTTCCGTCGAACTGAACCAGCAGACTGGCGAAATCCGCTTCCTTTCGAAGGATGGAAAGCTGCTGCTTACTGAAACGAAGACCCGTCTGGAAGCCCGCAAGGATGAAGCCAACAAGGGCAAGTACCGCATAGAGCAAGACTTCCGTCTTGCCGACGACGAGGCCATCTATGGCTTGGGACAGCTGCGTGATGTTTATATGAATCAGCGTGGCCGAAAGAACATCGAACTCTGGAATCATAACACCTATATCGCCATCCCTTATTTCACCAGCGAGAAAGGCTATGGTCTTTACTGGGACAATGCGGGAAAAACCTATTTCAATGATGTAGTAGCATCCAAGGATAATGGCAACCAGCCATCATGTACTTCCTTTACCAGCGAAGTGGGAACCTGCGCCGACTACTATTTCATGTACAAGGATGGTACGCAGGATGGAGTCATCGCCAGCATCCGTGAACTGACCGGACAGGCTACGATGTTCCCGAAATGGGCGATGGGCTTCTGGCAATGCCGTGAGCGCTATAAGACCAGCGACGAACTGGCTGGCGTATTGGATAAGTATCGAGAACTGAAGATTCCTACTGATGCCATCGTGCAGGACTGGCAGTATTGGGGATGCGACTCCAACTGGAATGCGATGAAGTTCCAGAACCCATACTATATAAATAAGGTGGGCGACCCAGCCTATGCCAAGTATCTTCCTACCGATATGAAGCAGATGAAGGCACAGAGAGAACCCCGCCTGAAGAGTCCGGAAGAGATGGTGAAGTATGTTCACAAGAATGATGCTCACCTGATGATTTCCATCTGGGCAAGTTTCGGTCCTTGGACAGAGCAGTATCGTGAACTGAAGAAGATGAATGCCCTCCTTCCTTTTGAAACGTGGCCAAGAAACAGTGGCGTGATGCCATACGATGTCTTCAATCCGAAGGCTCGCAACCTCTACTGGAAGTATCTTACTCATCTCTACCAGATGGGCTTCGATGCCTGGTGGACGGATTCTACGGAGCCAGACCATTTTGAGAAGCCGGGCGATGAGAACTATCAGACCTTCGAAGGTTCATGGTTGGGCGTGAAGAACGCCTTCCCATTGTTGCACAACAAGAGCATCTACGAGCACCAGAGAGCGATGAAGGGCAATACAAAGCGTTCGCTCCAGATGACCCGAAGCGGCAGTCTCGGTATTCAGCATTATGGCACCATCTGCTGGAGCGGTGATGTGGTGGCTTCCTGGAACGAGATGAAGAATCAGATTCCATCGGGCTTGAACTTCTCGCTCTGCGGTATCCCATTCTGGAACACCGACCTGGGTGGTTTCTTCTACTGGGAGTTTGAACAGAATCCAAAGAACCCTGCCATTCAGGAACTGCAGACCCGCTGGATGCAGTGGGGAACCTTCATGCCATTGATGCGTAACCACTGTTCTTCGCCGATGGTAAGCGAACTGTATGAATTCGGAAAGCAGGGCGACTGGGCTTATGATGCTATGATTAAGGCCATCAAGCTGCGCTATCGCCTTTTGCCTTATATCTACAGTACGGCTGGCGACTGTGTACAGAATAGCGGAAGCATGATGCGTGCCCTGGTAATGGATTATGCGGCAGACAAGAAGGCTTCCCGTCTGAACGATGAGTATCTCTTTGGCCGCAACATCCTGGTGAAGCCTGTAACCGATCCTTTATACACCTGGAAGGATAAGGAGAAGAAGGGCCATACCATCTATCCTGATGTAAGGAAGGCAGCTGCGCCTGTGAATGTTTACTTGCCAAAGGGTAATAAATGGTATGATTTCTGGAGCAATGCCCAGTATGAGGGTGGTCAGGATATCCAGCGCCTTTGTCCTATCGACATTATGCCTGTATTCATCAAGGCAGGTACCATCCTGCCATTCGGTCCTGAGGTGCAGTATAGTTCAGAGAAGCCTTGGGATGAGTTGGAAATTCGTGTCTATCCTGGTGCTGATGGTAAATTTACGCTCTATGAGGATGAGGGCGACAACTACAACTATGAGAAAGGTAAATTCTCGGAAATCCAGTTTGTATGGAATGAAGCAGACAGAACCCTGAACATCGCGCCACGCAAGGGCAGCTATAAGGGAATGCTCCAGCATCGCAGATTCCATATCGTACTGGTGGATGCCAATAGTGGAGCGGGCGATCAGCCTATGCAGGCAAGCAAGAGCGTGGAATATGCCGGAAAGGCTGTAAAGGTACAGCTGTAAAGTTGAAAATGGGAAAAACCGCAAGATGCGATAATTGAACTAACGGTATTACATAGTAACTCATATACAGAACAAAGGGGAAAGAATAAGTTCTCTTCCCCTTTGATCTGTATATAATCACTAAAATAACATGAGTCATCAGTTGCTAACTAATAACATCCTTTACAAATATTTACTAAAAACATATTAAAACACACTAATATTCAACAAAATAACATCAGATTCATAGTTTTATACATATCTTTGCAGAAAAATAGAACATAATTGTGATGATATTTACCAATACGCTCATATCGAATCAAAACAGATGTAATGTACCCCATTACATCCTCAACTGCAGTCTTCGGAAATAATACCTATCTTGCTTGAGATAACATATTATTAACGAATTAAAAATTACATGGGTTTAATCATATTATATTTTTTAGGTGCTCTGTCACTATCCTTTTTATGCTCCGTCCTGGAGGCGGTGCTACTTTCTACTCCGATGTCGTTTATCTCGATGAAGGAGAATCAAGGCAACAAGACTGCCTCGTTGATGAAACAGTATAAGAACAACGTTGATCGCCCAGTGGGTGCCATTCTTTCGCTCAACACCATCGCCCACACCATCGGTTCTGCCGGCGTGGGTGCCGAGTCTATCAAACTCTTTGGCGAAGAATACTTCGGTATCATTTCCGCCATTCTCACCTTACTGATTCTGGTGCTTTCAGAAATCATCCCGAAGACCATCGGTGCTTCTTACTGGCGCTCGCTGGCAATGCCATCCACCAAGATCATCCGGGTACTCATCTTCATCACCTACCCTCTGGTACTGCTCTCGGAACTTATCACAAAGGTATTCACGCCTAAGAGCCACCAGGCTTCCATGAGCCGCGAAGAGGTTTCGGCCATGGTAGATGTAGGAACCACAGAAGGCATCTTCCGTGAATCGGAAAGCAAGATCATCAAGAGCTGCATCCGTCTGGCAGGAGTTAAGGCAAAAGAGGTGATGACACCATCCATCGTGGTAGAATCTGCTAATATGCATCTAACCACCAAGGAGTTTTACGAACAGAAGGAGTGGAATTTCTCACGCATTCCTGTATATGATAACAATAAGGACTACATCGTGGGCTACGTTCTGAAGGATGTGGTTCTCAAATCGGTTTCAGACGATGAATTCCAAACCCGATTATCCGAGCTGATGCGCCCGATTCTTTCCTTCAACGAGGATGAATCGCTATATCAGATCTGGGAAAAAATGCTGGAAAAGCGAGAGCACATCTCCATTATCGTAGATGAATACGGATGCCTTCGCGGCGTAGTTTCCATGGAGGATGTGATAGAAACGATGACGGGCGTGGAAATCGTAGATGAAGACGATGTTGCCGTGGATATGCAAGCCTTGGCTAAGGAAAAATCACGCCTGATGATGCAGAAAAAGAAGTAAGAATAAAAAAACTCGTTGGCAAATACCAACGAGTTTTTTTTTACTTGGCACCTGGCTTCACTTTGAGAGAGAAGTTACCATCAAAGTCTGTAACTGTACCCTGGGTAACTTTCTGTCCCTCGATGATAACAGACTTGTTTTAATGAGAATAAAATCGTTCAAGTATCATTATTATTATCCAAATCTTTGTTTTTTTATACATTTCAGCACAAAGTTACATACTTTTTTGCATATATAATAAGGTATAGTGGATTTTTTTGCGTAATTTTGCCGATGAATAAGCTAAATGGCTCTGGAAGCAATAGCAGCAGAAGATGAGCCAGGAGGCAAAACCCAGAAACAAAACAAAGCATTATGCAGACCAGCAAATACCTATTAGCAACAGAAAGAGACGCCGAATGGGGTCTCACCATCAGCACCGTGGGACGGGAAGAAATCGCCCCGGGAGAAGAATATCCTACCAAGGGACATGCCGATGGATATTACTTCGATATTCAGAAGGGAAGAACCCTTGATGAATACCAGCTTCTCTACCAGCCGGAAGGAGAAGGTGTGTTCCGCTCTGCCCATCTTCCGGAAACAAAGATCAAGGCTGGAGACATTTTCCTGCTCTTTCCCGGTGAATGGCATACCTACCATCCATCTGGCACCAAGGGATGGAAAAGCTATTGGATCGGATTCAAGGGAAAGAATATCGACGACCGTGTGAAGGCGGGATTCCTGTCCCCTGAAAAGCCGATCTATCACGTGGGCTACAGCAACGAAATCATCAGCCTGTATGAAGAGGCTTACAAGACGGCGCAGGAGGAGGCTGCATACGCTCAGCAGACAATGGCGGGTATCGTAAACCATCTCATCGGAAAGGTGTATTCCCTGGAGAGAAACATCATCCTGAGCAAGGACTCCAAGCATGTGGACATCATCAACAGGGCGCGCCTGCGCATCCGTGAATCTCTTGAGGATACACTCACCATCCAGGAGATAGCCCAGGAACTAGGCATCAGCTACTCTTCGTTCCGCAAGCTCTTCAAGGAGCATACCGGCTTCGCTCCAGCACTCTACCAACAGACGCTGAAACTGCAGAGAGCCAAGGAGCTGCTTTCTACCACCGATGAGAGCATCAAGGAGATTGCCTATCGCCTGAATTTCGAATCACCAGATTATTTCTCGGCTAAATTCAAGAGCCAGACTGGCATGAAACCGTCTGATTTCAGAAATACAACCCGATAAAAGAGCTTTTATTCATCGGATTACGCAGGGTTAACGGAACCTTAACTGCATTCCGTTTAAATTCGTGCGTAATCCGGGAGCAAGATTGTTCCGTTAACTCCGCATAATCTGATGAAGAAAAAACTCCGATGAAGAAAAAACTTAAATTTTTGATATTTCATAGAGATTCTTGACCCTCCGCCAAAAAACTAGGCTCTAATATCATTTTCTCTTGTTCCATCTTGCACATTCCCCCTATCTTTGCAATCGTAAACAAATAACAATAGCAAATAACAATAACTTAAAATACACTCTAAAAAAATGGAACAGAAGAAATACTTCTTTGCTGTAGATCTGGGTGCTACCAGTGGCAGAACTATCCTGGGAAGCTTATCAGATGGCAAATTCGATTTGGAAGAACTGACACGCTTCGACAACCGACTCATCGAAACCGGCAATCACTTCTACTGGGATATCTTTGCTCTCTTCTATGAGATCATCGCAGGTCTGAAACTCGTGGCGCAGCGCGGTATCCACATCGAAAGCATCGGTATCGATACCTGGGGATGCGACTTCGTATATGTAGATAAAAACGGAGATATCCTCCGCAACCCTCTCGCCTACCGCGACCCTCATACCTTCGGCATGATGGAGAAATATTTCGACGAGCAAATCAGCAAGGAAAAGGTATACGAGAAGACCGGAATCCAATTTATGAACTTCAATTCGCTCTTCCAGATATACGCCATGAGAAAGGCTGGAAACGTGGCTTTGGAGAATGCCGACAAGATTCTCTTTATCCCTGATGCCCTGAGCTATATGCTTACCGGTAACGCCATCTGCGAATATACCGTGGCTTCAACTTCCCAGATTCTCAACCCAATGACAGGCGATCTCGACAACGAACTCGTAGAGAGTCTCGGACTGAAGAGAGAGCAGTTTGGCAAGATGACCGACCCTGCTTCCATCATCGGCACACTCACCGAAGAGGTGCAGAAGATGACGGGCTTGAATGCCGTTCCAGTCATCGCCGTAGCGGGTCACGATACAGCCAGCGCCGTAGCAGCCGTACCAGCCAAGAACGAGGAGTTTGCCTACCTGAGCTCTGGTACCTGGAGTCTGATGGGTATCGAGACCAAGAACGCCATCATCAACGAGAAGAGTTATGAACTCAACTTCACCAACGAGGGCGGCATTGAGGGCACTACCCGATTCCTGAAGAACATATGCGGCATGTGGATTTACGAGCGCTGCCGAAAGGAATGGAAAGACGAAGCTGCTGCCAATCAGAAGGATATGAAGAGTCTGAGCCATGCTGAGCTGATTGCCGAAGCGATGAAGCAGCCTGCCTTCCAGAGCATCATCAACCCGGACGATGCCTGCTTTGCCAACCCATCGAGCATGGTAGAAGCTATCAAGCAGTATTGCGAAAAGACAGGCCAGCACGTTCCTCAGAACTATGGCGAATTCTGCCGTTGCATCTTCGAGAGCCTCGCACTCCGTTATCGTCAGATTTTCACCTGGCTGAAGGATTTTGCCGACTTCGACCTCAACGTGCTCCACATCATCGGTGGCGGTTCGCTCAACCAATATCTCAACCAGTTTACAGCCGACAGCTGCGGTGTCACCGTTCTCGCTGGTCCTCAGGAAGGTACAGCCATCGGCAACATCATGCTTCAGGCAAAGGCATCAGGCTTGGTCAAGGACATCTGGGAAATGCGTCAGATCATCGCCAACTCGCTGGAGCTCAAGAAATTCGAGCCAAAGAACAAGGAGGCTTGGGATGAGGCATACGAAAAGTTTTTAAAGGTACAAGGGTAAAAAAGTAAAAAATAAACAATAACAAAAAATACATAAAAAACAATGAAAGCAGATTTGATTTTAAAGAATTATGAGATTGCAAAGGAGCGCTATGCTGCTTTGGGTGTAGATACAGACAAGGCTATTGAGACATTGGAGAAGACTCCTATCTCGCTGCACTGCTGGCAGGCTGACGACGTGGTTGGCTTCGAGCGTGGCGAGGCTGCTTCTGGCGGTATCCAGAGTACAGGAAACTACCCTGGCAAGGCTCGCAACATCGATGAACTCCGACAGGATATCGAGAAGGTGAACTCTCTCCTGGCTGGTACTTTCCGCCTCAACCTCCACGAAATTTACGGTGAGTTCGGTGGCAAGCAGATCGACCGCAACGAGGTAACCGTAGATCAGTTTACAGGTTGGATGCAGTGGGCTAAGGAGCAGAACATGAAGCTCGACTTCAACTCTACTTCTTTCTCTCACCCATTGAGCGGAAATCTCACATTGTCAAATCCTGACCCAGCTATCCGCGAATTCTGGATTGAGCACACCAAGCGTTGCCGCCGTATCGCAGACGCTATGGGTAAGTTCCAGAACGACCCATGTATCATGAACATCTGGGTACACGACGGTTCCAAGGATATCACCGTAGAGAAGGGTCGCTATCGCGAAATCCTGAAGAACTCTCTCGATGAGATCCTGGCAGAGGAGTTGCCAAACATGAAGTCTTGCCTGGAGGCTAAGCTCTTCGGTATCGGCTTGGAGGCTTACACCGTAGGTTCTCACGACTTCTACGCTGGCTACTGCGCTAAGAACAACGTGATGTATACCCTGGATACAGGTCACTATGAGCCAACAGAGAACGTATCGGATGCTGTTTCAGCACTCCTGCTCTTCGTTCCTGAGTTGATGCTCCACGTATCTCGCCCAATGCACTGGGATTCAGACCACGTAACCCTCTTCGACGACAATACCCGCAACCTCTTCTCAGAGTTGGTTCGTGCCAACGCACTCGACCGTGCTCATATCGGTCTCGACTACTTCGACGGTTCCATCAACCGTATCGGTGCTTACATCATCGGTGTACGTGCAGCCCAGAAGTCATTGTTGCAGGCATTCCTTGAGCCACTGGATACCCTCCGCAAGTACGAGGACGAGGGCAAGCTCTTCCAGCGTCTGGCTCTCCTCGAGGAAGAGAAGACATTGCCATTCGGTGCAGTATACGATTACTTCAACCTGAAGAACAACATCCCTGTTGGCGAGGAGTACATCGCTGACATTGAGAAGTACGAGGCTGAGGTTCTCGCTAAGAGAAACTAAGATATAAAACTGCATAAGTGGTTTTAAGAAAGCTTTTGCCCTTTCAGGGCGCATGAATTAATAAACACCTATCCCCAGGGCGATGCCCTGGGCTAGGTGCTTTTGCCCTTTCAGGGCGCTTAAGCCACCGGCAACGGTTTTATAACCTAATTACCAAGCAATTAACAATACAATGGAAATATTAATAGGACTTTTCATCATAGCCATCGGTGCATTCTGCCAGTCCAGCTGTTATGTTCCTATCAACAAGATCAAAGATTGGAGTTGGGAATCATACTGGATAGTTCAGGGTGTGTTCGCATGGCTTATTTTGCCTTTTTTCGGCGCTATGCTCGCTGTACCTAGCGGACATTCCTTCTTTGAATTATTCGACGGATTCGGCTTCAATGTGGCTATGAGCATGCTCTTCGGTGTACTCTGGGGCGTAGGCGGACTGACCTTCGGTCTCTCCATGCGCTACCTGGGTGTGGCACTGGGTCAGAGCATCGCCCTGGGAACCTGTGCAGGTCTCGGAACCATCATGGGTCCGGTGCTGCTCAACATCTTCTTTCCGGAACTGGATGCCCTCTCATCGCTCACCTTCAGCGTCATCCTCGGTGTGGTAGTCACCCTGCTCGGTATCGCCATCATCGGTGTGGCTGGCAGCATGAAGGCAGCATCGCTCTCAGAAGAGGAGAAGAAGGCTGCGGTAAAGGATTTCAACTTCCCTAAGGGTCTTGCCATCGCCCTACTGGCTGGTTTCATGAGCGGATGCTTCAATGTGGGTCTCGCCTTCGGAGATGATATCCACTTCGGCACCTTAACCCCTGATATGTTCAAGACCCTGCCTGCAACCTTCCTCGTTACCGTGGGTGGTTTCATTACCAATGCCATCTACTGTTTCTATCAGAACACCAAGAATCATACTTGGAGCGACTATAAGAACGAGGAGGTTTGGGGCAACAACATCCTGTATTGTGCCCTGGCTGGTGCCTTGTGGTACAGTCAGTTCTTCGGCTTGTCATTAGGAAAAGGTTTCCTCACCGAATCCCCTACCCTTATGACTCTGTCTTTCTGCATCCTGATGGCACTGAACGTAGTGTTCTCGAATGTATGGGGCATCATCCTGAAGGAATGGAAGGGATGCTCATCAAAGACCATCACCGTATTAATCGTCGGCATCATCGTCTTGATTATCTCAAGCTTCCTGCCACAGTTGATTTAACTTCAAAATATAGAATGATATGAAAAGATTTGCATTTAAGATGTATCTCAAGAAGGGATGCGAAAAGGAATATGCCAAGCGCCATGCTGCGATCTGGCCTGAGCTGAAACAGATGATCAAGGATCAGGGAGTAAGCGACTACAGTATCTTCTGGGACAAGGACACCAACCTGCTCTTTGCCGTTCAGAAATGCGACAGCGATACCAACAGCCAGGACACAACCAACGTGGATCCTATCACCCAGAAATGGTGGGATATGATGGCAGACATCATGGAGGTGAATCCTGATAATTCGCCTGTCAGCATCCCGCTGGAAGAACTTTTCCACATGGATTGATATAAAGATTTTAGTTAGCTTAGAAACAGAAAAAGCCCCCGAGCATCTCACGATGTTCGAGGGCTTTGTTTCACTAAACCCAAAAACTTTTACCTAATAACACTAAAACCTAAATTAAACCTATTACCTATAAAATGTATATCCAATAAACCTATTATATCAAAATATTACTAACAACACTATATCAACTTATTCATAACCTATATCTTATCTTGGCAAATTGAAAGCCTTGGTCATCTCAGCCATTTCTTCCTGGCTCATACCATCAGGCTCGAATCCCATGCACTTGGAATCGATGTAGATCTTCGCACTCTTAGAGAGCACGTCAATCTGGTCGAAGGCATCCATTACATCCAAGCCCTTGGCAAAGACGCCGTGCTTCTCCCACATCACTACATCATAGTCTTCCAGCTCCTTCAAGGTTTCCTCAGCCAGCTTTAGACTGCCTGGCAACTGATAAGGAACGATACCCAGACCGAGTGGACAGAACGCCTTGGTCTCTGGAATCATACTCCAGAGCAGGTTGCTCAATACATCCTTGCCCATGAACTTCTTGTTGTGGCTCATGGCAATGAGCTCAATAGGATGAGTATGAACGGTAGCCTTGTAGTTGGAACCCTTTTCGATGAGACGGGCATGAACGCTCAGGTGGCTTGGCAACTCTGATGTAGGCATCACGGCGTTATCAGCGATGATGACATAGCTGGCGCAATCGTCGAGGATTCGGATGATAGAACCGTTCTCCATAGGCCAGCGAGCCAAGTCGCGCATACGCTTGCCTGTACCCTTGCAGAAGAAGTAGCAACCCTTCAAGGCTGGCAATGCTGTACCAATCAGCTTTACTTCGCTGATGGCAGGCAAAGCCTTGATCTCGTCATCTACCAAGTCGGTGATGTTCACGGTGATGTTACCACCATTACGCTCAGCCCAACCATTCTGCCAGAGGTATCCGGCAACTTCTGCAATCTTCTCGACCTCCTTTTTCAAGGCAGGACGACCTTCTAATACGCTATTCATTGTAATCTTGTTATTAGCTTGTTTAAAAATTCTGCTGCAAAAGTAGTGATTTCCCCTCATATTCAACCTATTCTTTTGATATTTGGGCTATGACATTTGGCATAACCCTCAAAATCGTGAAAAAATGCAGAAGGCGGCTCCTTGCATCACGCAAGAAAACCGCCCTTTTCATTCTACATGCCAATAGAGAATTCATACTCTATTGATGAGATGAGATTTATGCTCTTTTTTATTGAGTTGAGATTTATGCTCTTTTTATAACCAGAAATTAATATTCTATTTTTCTTCTTTCTTCCCTGGGGTTACATCTTTCTGAAGAGAGAAATTAACAGGGATGATATATTTTACGTTTACCGGTTTGCCATCCTGTGTACCAGGAGTCCAGTTAGGCATCGCCTTCACGATTCTCAAAGCCTCGGCATCCAGTTCTGGATCTACAGATTTTGCAATTCGGGCTTTGGCAACGCTACCATCCTTCTGAATGATAAAGGTTACAATCACACGGCCCTGCTTTTTGGCCTTGACGGCGGAAGCCGGATATTTGATGTTCGCTGCCAGATACTTCAGCAGCACTTCCTGACCACCAGGAAATTGCGGCATTGTCTCTGTTACATCATAAACCACATTCTTGGCTGTATCAGCTGGGGCTATCGCATCAGAAGCCTTTGCTTCCGCCTTCAGTTCAGCTTCCGACTTTGCCAATTCAGCAGCCTTAGCTTCTTCTGCCTTTTTGGCTTCTTCTGCCTTTTTGGCTTCTGCGGCAGCTTTTGCTTCTTCAGCCGTCGGATTCGCCACAGCCACATCAGCATTCAGAGCCTGCTCAGCCTTCTGCTGAACCTCGGCTACTTCCGGAAACTGCTCGCCAATCTCACGAGCCACACTCTCGATGTTGCTCACCATAAGCAACGCTCCTGCTAAAGGTGCGAAAAGGAGGTACTTCGCCTTGCCTATTTCACTGGTTCTACGTTTGTTCATCATTTTAATTCTTTTTTTAAGAGGTAATAAATTAAAATTATTGGCAATCTTGGTCGATTCATTCGGCTGTCGATATGCCAAACCTAGAAGGTGATACTGATAGGATTTGCGCGCGTTGCCATCAGATAAAACACTTTCATCGGCTAAATATTCCAAATTCATTCTTACTTCCTGCTTCATCAGCCAGGCAAACGGATTAAACCAGCAGGCGATGGTGAAAAGCTCGGAGAAGAGGGTATCCAGGGAATGGAGACCCGAAACATGGGTGCACTCGTGAACCATCACTTCGTGCAACTGCTTGCCCTCCAGGGTAGATGGATACATAAACACCCAGCGGAAGAAGGAGAACGGACTCCCCTCGCCTCTGAGAAGATGTACCGTAATGCCTTCCACCTCCTGCTTCCGGGAAATAACCGCAAGGCGGATGATGCTGAAGAGCTGCCATACCAAACGCAATGAGAGAACCGCAACTCCTGCCCAATAGATGCCCAGCAGCATATCCATCCAGGTTATGCTGGGAGCCTGAGCCTTTACAACCACCACGGGATAAAACGTGTCGGCATATACATTCGCCATACTCGCCATCGTTGGTGTATCGCGCACCCAATATTCCAGACTGAGCGCCGGAACCATCAGGGCAACGGCATAAATGAGCCAGAGGGTAAGGCGGCGAAGACCGAAGAAAGTATCGCGGCTCACCGTGAGGCGATAAAAGCCATAAAGCAGCATCAGGGCTACATTGATTTTTATAAGATATATTGCCATACAGTTTCAGTTTTTTATATAAATTAGTTATTGAACTTTCGCATATTAGCTCCATACGCCCTGAAAGGGCAGAAGCTCCTAGCCCAGGGCGTTGCCCTGGGTTATTATGGGCGCAAACCTGTCGCCCTGTAAGGGCAAAAGCTTTCAATTACAGTTATTTATTCTTCCGAACTCTCAATTTCACGGATGATATCCTTGAGGTCCTCGGGACTGATTTTCTCGTCCTTGGCAAAGAAGGAAACCATTTCCTTGAAGGAATTCTTGAAGTAATTGTTCACGAAACCCGACAGGAACTTCCGCTTGTAATCGCTCTCGGCAATGAGTGGAGAATAGACATACCCCTTACCATCCCGCTCCGCCTTGACATATTCCTTGCGCTTCAGATTGTTCACAATAGAAGCCACTGTAGTATAAGGTGGACGAGGTTCTGGCAACAGTTCCATAATCTGTTTCACGGCACATCGTCCCAATCGCCATATCCGAAGCATAATATCTTCTTCCTGATTCGTCAGCTTTTCCATATTTCTATCTTTATTCTTTTAAATTCAACATCCTTGTTTCTAAATCACGCTGCAAATCTACGAACTTTTCGTATAAAAACAAAACAATCTACGTTAAAAAACATAAACAAGGCTATATTTTAACGTTTTACGAGCTTTTCGTAATACAAATACGCAGATATTTACGAGATTATCGTAGAATTCAAATTAAGAGAGCCTATATATAACAATGTACAAAAATACATAAGTTGGTACAATATCATATATCAAGCAAAACAATGAGAAAAAGGGCTCAGGAGAGATTGTACGTGGATAAGACACCTCTCCTGAGTCGAAAAATATCTGATTCAGATAGAACCATCAAAAGGTAAGGTGGTCATCAGCCGATGACCACCTTACCTTTTTTTTAATACCTTGCATTTTGCGAGGTCTTCTTTTGTGTGCAATTCCTTGACTTTTTGGCAAAACACCTAGCATATTTGTACTATTTTACATTTTTAAGAATCATAATACTGCTATTATTGAGTATTTTTCGCTATCTTTGCAGACGAAGAATAAACAATTAAGAACAACTTTATAAAACCCGATATGATGAACTATAAAAGAAATCATAAATTCATAGGATTATCCTTTGCTATGGCATTGATGTCATCACTCAACTGCCAGGCACAGTTGCTCCCTACCCCTACGCAGGAAGCCAAACCGGGCGTAAGATGGTGGTGGATGGGATCTGCTGTGGATCAAGAGAACCTGAAGTGGAACCTTGGCGAATACGCCAAGGCGGGTATCGGTGCCGTAGAAATCACACCCCTCTATGGTGTGCAGGGCAACGACAAGAACGATATCCCTTATCTCTCGCCTAAATGGATGGACATGCTCAAATTTGTAGAGAAGGAAAACAAGCAGGTGGGCATTGAAACCGATATGGCTACAGGAACAGGTTGGCCTTTCGGTGGTCCTTGGGTACCTATCAGCGAAGCGGCATGCAAGGCAGTATTCGTAGATACCATCGTGGATGTGAAGCAGAAACTGATGGAGATAGAATTCAACGTGCCACAGAAAGAACGTGCCTTCGCCAAGCTGAAGGTCATCAAGGCATTCCCTGTGGAAGGAGAAAAATACAAGAAACGAGTCATCGCCCTCTATGAGAGCCGTACCCGACAGAAGGTGAAACGTGCTGCTCCTGGAGGAGAAGGCTATGTAATCGACCACTTCGACTCTACTGCCGTGGCTAATTATCTGCAGCACATCGACAGCGCCTTCGTGGCATCGAAGACTCCATATCCTCATACCTTCTTCAACGACAGCTACGAGGTGTATGGTGCCAACTGGACTCCTACCCTCCTGACAGAATTCGAGAAATATCACGGATATAAACTGCAGGATAAGTTCCCGGAGTTCCTGGATGGCGATGCTGTGGTGGTAAGCGATTACCGTGAAACCCTGGGCGACATGCTGCTCCATAACTTCACCGAGCAGTGGACCAAATGGGCAAACAAACGTGGTGCCATCACCCGAAACCAGGCACACGGTTCACCTGCCAACCTCATCGACTGCTATGCTGCCGTTGACATCCCGGAGATAGAAGGATTCGGACTGACCGACTTCGGCATCAAGGGACTGCGCAAGGATCCGGGTAAGACCCGTCCTAACTTCAGCGACCTGAGTATGCTGAAATATGCTCCATCGGCTGCGCACATCACCGGAAAGAAATATACATCCAGCGAAACCTTCACCTGGCTCACCGAGCACTTCCGCACATCCCTGAGCCAGATGAAACCGGATATGGACCTGATGTTCTGCGCCGGAGTGAACCACATGTTCTTCCATGGCACCGCCTATTCGCCCAAGAACGATCCATGGCCAGGATGGAAGTTCTATGCTTCGGTGGATATGAGTCCTACCAACAGCATCTGGCGCGATGCTCCGGAACTGATGAAGTACATCACCAACTGCCAGACCTATCTGCAGTGGGGACAGCCAGACAACGATTTCCTGGTTTATCTGCCAGTAAGAGATATGTGGCGCAAGGATACCAAGAACTGGCTGATGCAATTCGACATCCACAGCATGGCGAAGAAAGCACCTGAGTTTATCAAGGTGATTCTCGACATCGACAAGGCTGGATTCGACTGCGACTACATCAGCGACAAGTATCTCCGCACGTGTACCTTTAAGAACGGTATGATTGAAACGGCTGCCGGAACCCGATACAAGGGCATCATCATCCCAGGCAACAACATCATGCCAAGCGACGTGATTGAGCACATCTCTGCCCTCAAGGCACAAGGCGCCAAGATCATCAAGGGCGACAACATCAAGGCGATGGAACAGGCGGCCAAACCGGAACTGATGAGAAAGAACCTGGGGTTGAAGATGATCCGCCGCAACAACAGCATCGGTCATCATTACTTCATCGCCAACCTCACCAGCAAGGATATCGCCACCAATGTGGCTTTGGCTGTAAACGAGAAGCATGGCATCTGGTACAACCCTATGACGGGCAAATACCACGAGGCAACCATCGGCGACAAGGGTATCCAGCTGAACCTGAAGAGTGGCGAGAGCCGCATCCTCATCACCTCGGATAAGCCTGTAAGCGAGTGGAAACTCGGTTCCAAGGTGAAGGTGAGCGAAAAGGAGAAGTTTGCGGCTGCGGATAGCAAGACCATCGACCTGACAGCCAATACCTGGAAACTGTCATTCACCGAGGAGGCTCCTAAGGTGGGCGAAACCTTCAACCTCAAGGGTTTGAAGACCTGGGAAAGTCTCAGCGACAAGGCGAAGGTGATGATGGGAACAGGTGTTTACGAAACCACCATCAAGCTGTCGAAGGATGATGCCCAGAGACAGTGGGCCATTGACCTGGGGGATGTACGTGAAAGTGCCCGCGTCTATATCAACAATAAATATGTAGGCTGCGCCTGGGCTGTACCATATATCCTCAACTGCAAGGATGCACTCAACAAGGGCAAGAACATCATCCGCATCGAGGTTACCAATCTGCCTGCCAACCGCATCGCAGAACTCGACCGTCAGGGCGTAAAATGGCGCAAGATGAAGGAAATCAATGTGGTGGACATCAACTACAAGAAGACCACCTACGAGAACTGGACTCCTGTGCCAAGCGGACTGAACAGTACCGTGAAACTCGTAGAAATCAAGTAAATAATCATAATATTAATAACAAGACAAATGAAGAAACTGATCTTATCATCGCTCTGTATGCTCATGGGCTTGACCTCAATGTCTGCCCAGACCGCATTGCAAAATGAAATCCTGGAAGTAGCCAATCGCACCAACAACTACTTCATGGCGAAGTATAGCGACCCTACTCTCGACACATTCGTGAAGAAAGTCCGCACCAGCAACCTCTGGACCCGTGCCGTATATTATGAGGGATTGATGGCGCTTTACGAGATTGACCCTCAGCAGCGCTATCTCGACTATACCGACAAGTGGGCGGATTATCACAAATGGACAGCCCGTGGCAGCGTGAACGATACCGATGCCGACAACCAGTGCTGCCAGCAAACCTACATGGACCGCTACGTACAGACAGGCGGCAAGAAGGACTTGAGCAAGGTAAAGGAGAACCTAGACCATCAGATGGGTACCAACCGGGTAAACTACTGGACTTGGATTGATGCCATCCAGATGGCGATGCCTGCCTACGCCAAGTATGCCAAGATTACCAGCGAACGCAAGTATCTGGATTATGCGATGAATTCCTATAAATGGAGCCGTGATACCCTGGCTAACGGTCTCTTCAACAAAAAAGAAGGACTCTGGTGGAGAGACAAGGACTACGTGCCACCTTACAAGGAGAAGGATGGCAGCAACTGCTACTGGAGCCGTGGCAACGGTTGGGTATATGCAGCCCTGGTCCGCGTGATGGAGACTTTGCCAAAGACAGATAAGTACTATCAGTATCTGAAGAAAGACTTCATCTTGATGAGCAAGGCTATCCTGAAATGCCAGCGCGAGGATGGTTACTGGAACGTAAGCCTCGTTTGTCCAGCCAACTATGGTGGGCCTGAGATGACCGGTACAGGTCTCTTCCTCTATGGTATGGCATGGGGTGTTCAGCAGGGCATTCTTCCTAGAGCCACCTACCAGAAGGCGATGGACAAGGCATGGAAGGCACTTGCCGCATCGGTTCACGAGGATGGCTTCATCGGCTACAACCAGGGCACAGGAAAGGATCCTGCAGCCGGTCAGCCTGTCACCTTCACCTCCGTTCCTGACTTCGAGGACTACGGCACAGGTTGCCTCTTGCTCGGCGCAGCAGAGTATTACAAGCTTGTAAAGGTAAAAAAGTAAAAAGGTAAGAAAGAAACAAATCATGAAGAAATATATCTGGCTGATGGCTTGCCTGGTGGCGTTTTCGCCACTAAGCGCCAACGCCGCAAAGAAACAGAAGAAAGCAAAGAAGGCACAAACCGAGCTTTGGCCTGATGGTACAAAGATGGATGCCTGGTTCAGCAACGCCCAGAAGGTGAACGTGGATACCCTGGGCAAGAAATACGTTCTCACCGACTATGGTGTAAAGGCGGATAGCACCCTGATTCAGACCAAGGCTATCCAGGCGGTCATCGACCGTGCTGCCCAAGATGGCGGCGGCGTTATCGTGGTACCTACTGGAACCTATCAGAGCGGTGCCCTCTTCTTTAAGCCAAAGACCTATCTTTATGTTTCAGAAGGCGGAAAACTGAAAGGCAGCGACCGCATCGCCAACTTCCCTGTGGTAGAAACCCGCATCGAGGGTGAAACCTGCAAATACTTCTCGGCATTCATCAATGCCGACAAATGTGATGGCTTTACCATCGCCGGTCCTGGTACCATCGATGGCAACGGTTATCACTACTGGGAGGAGTTCTGGATTCGTCGCACTTGGAACCGCCAGTGTACCAACAAGGATGCACAGCGTCCTCGTCTCGTTTATATCAGCAACTCCAGCAACGTAACCCTGCAGGATGTGCATATTCAGAACAGTCCGTTCTGGACCAACCACATCTATCGCTGCGACCATGTCCGCTTCCTGGGCTGCACCATCTTCGCCCCTACCAGTGGCATGAAGGCACCAAGCAGCGATGCCATCGATATTGATGTCTGCCACGATGTCCTGGTAGATGGCTGTGAGATGAGTGTCAACGATGATGCCATCGCCATCAAGGGCGGTAAGGGAACCTGGGCTGACCAGGCACCAGAGAATGGTCCTGTATATAACGTGCTCATCCAGAACTGCCATTATGGAACCGTGCATGGCTGTCTGACTCTTGGCAGCGAAAGCGTGAAAGACCGCAATATCGTGCTCCGCAACATCAAGGTGGACAAGGCACAGCGCGTGCTCTGGCTGAAGATGCGCCCTGATACTCCACAGCATTACGAGTATGTAACAGTGGATAACATCCAGGGCACCACCGGCAGTTTCCTCGTCATCCGTCCATGGACCCAGTTCTTCAAGCCTGGTGACCGCAAGGACATGCCATTGAGCCAGTGCAACAACATCACCATCAAGAACATCCAGATGGATTGTGACAACTTCTTTGATGTAGGAAAGAGCGATAAATACCGCCTGGTAGATTTCACCTTCCAGGATATCACCTGCACCGACAAGAAGATGGCATTCGATGCCAACCTTATCGAGAACACCATAGCGAAGAAAGTGAATATCACCCCTCGCGAAAAGAGCAACGGATTGAAGACCACCGGCGATGCCGATGGGTTGAAATAACACATACATTTTATAGAAAGTAGTACAGAATTGAGTACTGAAACGAGCTTTATTTGCAAGAATAAGGCTCGTTTTGTTTTTTTATATCCCTCCTTATTTCTTTTTATCTCTTAAAATTAGGCATTTCCAAATATTTTGCTTAATTTTGCCTGCAAAATAATTTTGAGTTAGAAAATGATTGATATAAAAGGTATAACCAAGAGCTTCGGCTCCCTGCAGGTGCTTAAGGGCATCGACCTGCATATTGACAAGGGCGAGGTGGTAAGTATCGTCGGACCTAGTGGTGCCGGCAAGACCACTCTTCTCCAGATTATCGGTACCCTCGACAAGCCAGATAGTGGCAGCATAGAGGTGGACGGCATTGATGTGCGCAGCCTCAGCACCAAGAAACTGAGCGATTTCCGCAACCAGCATCTCGGTTTCGTCTTCCAGTTCCACCAACTTCTCCCTGAGTTCACCGCCCTGGAGAACATCATGATTCCTGCCTTCATTGCAGGCAAGAGCCGAAAAGAAGCCAAGGAGCGTGCCGAGGAGTTACTGGCGTTCATGGGCTTGAGCGATAGAGCCAGTCACAAGCCTGCCGAGTTATCCGGTGGTGAGAAACAACGTGTAGCCGTGGCGAGAGCTTTGGTCAATAATCCTGCCGTCATCCTTGCCGATGAGCCATCAGGAAGTCTCGACACCAAGAACAAGGCTGAACTTCACCAGCTCTTTTTCGACCTGAGAGACAAGTTCGGCCAGACTTTCGTCATCGTTACCCACGATGAGGGCCTTGCTGCCATCACCGACCGCACCATTCATCTCAAGGATGGAATGATAGAGAAGACGGTGGAGGCAGGAGCTACTGATAGCCAGGAAGAATCTGCTGATAACAATAAAGAAGTTTCTGCAGAAGAACCTGACTCATCCATAGATTGCATCTAAACGCCCTGAAAGGGCAGAAGCTCCTAGCCCAGGGCAACACCCTGGGTAATTACGGACGCAAAACTGTCGCCCTGTAAGGGCAAAAGCATTTTATATTCTCGAAAATAACATTATATGGCAAAAAAGATAAAACTCGGCGATTACAATCGCCTTCGCATCGTAAAGAAAGTAGATTTCGGTCTGTATCTCGATGGTGGAGATGAGGGAGAAATCCTCCTTCCATCCCGCTACGTTCCTGAAGACGCTGGCATCGGCGACGAGCTGGATGTCTTCATCTATCTCGATCAGGATGAGCGCCTCATCGCTACCACCGAAACCCCATTGGCTAAAGTGGGCGACTTCGCCTATCTCGAAGTGAAATGGGTCAACGAATACGGAGCCTTTCTGGGCTGGGGACTGATGAAAGACATCTTCTGCCCTTTCCGCGAGCAGAAGAAGCGTATGGTGCTCGGCAACTCCTACATCGTGCATATCCACATCGACGAGGAGAGCTATCGCATTGTTGCCTCTGCCAAGATAGAGCGTTATCTCAACGAAGACCATCCTCACTACAAGCATGGCGATGAGGTGGATCTTCTCATCTGGCAGAAGACCGACCTCGGCTTCAAGGTTATCATCGACAACCAGTATCCGGGTCTGCTCTATCAGGACCAGATTTTCCAGTACATCCACACGGGTGACAAGATGAAGGGCTACATCGGAAGAGTTCGTCCTGACGGAAAGATAGATGTCACCCTGCAGAAGACCGGTATTCAGCAGACTGCCGATTTCGCCGAAACCCTCTACCAGTATCTCTTGGACAACGATGGCGAGTGCAACCTTGGCGACAAGAGCGAGGCCGACGACATCTACGAGCGTTTCCACGTGAGCAAGAAGGTTTACAAGCGTGCCATTGGCGACCTCTACAAGAAGCGCCTCATCACCGTAAGCCCGATGAGCATCCGATTGGCAGAATAAAGATTTTTTAGATGTATATATATAATAAGGTGGACATTGCTATTTCAAAAAAGCATTGTCCACCTTAATTATATCGAAAGAAATAAGCTAATAGAATTATTCATACGCTTATGTTGCAAAAACGTCCCCGACACGATTCCGTGCTGGGGACTTCTTATGCTTTTTGTCTTGCTTCCAAGCCTCCAGTTTACTGATGATATTTCGTCTAAACATACGCATTTGTTTCAAATCAGGGGCAAAGATATCACCAAACGCTATGAACGCTGCGAAGATGCAGATAGTGTCTTGGCCGAGTATAAGCAGCACTACGACTATCTGCGCCACCTTGTCCCGACCGACCCGAAGAGAATAGAACTTAAAGAGGCTCGTATTTCATATTACAAGGATGAGAGTGGCATCTATCTGGATGCCTATCCACTGGAAGGAGACCGTTGGGAAGACAGTCTTTCCAAGAAACTTGTCATTGAAGATGACGTAATAGAATGTAATGCAGAAATAGCAGCTTGCTGTATGTGGCATATGTCGTTCTATGGTTATTTGCCTTATCAACAAGACGAGTGCTTTGACGATATGTTTGATGGTATCGAAAAGAAGAAGAAGATGCGTGTAAAGTTTTACAGGACAAAGTTTGCGGATGTCATTCCGAGCGGTAAAAAAGCATCGTAATCATCAAGCATTGAACGATATTTCTTGGAAAGCTTTCTAAGTTGTCGCTCAAATTCTTTTTCCGTATAAATTTTAACCTTCATACTACGCCTTCTCTTCCCGAAGTCTTCTCAACAAATCACGAGCATCCATCGGCTTAGTCCCATTCTTCTTATGAGCTTCCATTTCATCAAGAGCACGGTTGAGGCTTTCTGCCACATAGGCTTCCTGCTCTGCTTGGCTCATATTGGAAATACCAAAGAAAAAGATGAGAAATCATACTTTATCTTATTTTTTTCTCCTCACCCAGACCTTGTGACTGTGCTGACCCACAGAGCGGATGGGAACAGTCTCGTCATGGGATATCTCCTTCAACTCCAATGAGGCGGCGGTGCGGCTCAGGTTGTTGATGTAGGCATAGTCGGTAAGACCGATGAAGCCATTCTCATCGATGACATCCAGGGCTCGGGCGATACGCTCCTCTCGGGTATATTTCTTTTTCAATATCAGTTTTACGCCACCCATATCCCGCTCCAGATCGCGGTCGGCTACCTGCTTCACAGACTTGATGAAATCGGGAGATGCCTTGAAGTTCACATCTCTTACGCCTACCTTGCGATAGGTCATCTTGTCATCATCGCCCTGCATCTCCGTAGGCTTGTCATCCTCGAAGCCCAAGGATAGAGAGAAGGTACCGAGGCCCTCCAGATTCACATTATAGCCCATGGAGAGCATCTCAACCAGTATTTCTTCCACATCCATCAGCACTGCCTCCGTGGTACTTGCCGAAATACCACGATGATACCCCTGCATCCTTTCGATGAATTCCTTGCGAGATAGAGTCCGGTTGACTACCATCTTGGGATAAACCTTACGCTTGCCAGTATGATGAACATCCGACATCTCCTGCAACTTGTACTTTGCCATATCGATTCCTTTCCTTATTAAGTTCTACATCATCATTTATAAAGAGAGACCGTAATCCTGGAAGAGATGGTTTGCATCCTTAAATGCATTCACCTATACTCTTAAGGATAATAGTCTTTATCTTTAGAAGAAATCTCCGTTCAGCGATGTTGAATCTATGTTCAGCAGTGTTGAACTTAAGTTCAGCAGTGTTGAATACAAGTTCAGCAGTGCTGAACATAACTTTCTCCACGGCAAAGATACAATTTTACCTAGAGATAAACAAGAATTGTTCAGGATTTAAACTAAATTAAACAAGGGAGCGGACTAAAGCATTACCTAGTCCGCTCCCATGTCTTCTAAGATATCATCTTTGATGTAGGAAAAGTAAAAAAGTACTATTTTGTTATATTACGAACGAAATGCGGAAAAGCCGCTTCTCCTAATTCTGGTGCGTATTCAAAACCTTCGTAACTGAAGGCTGCCAATTCTTCTGGAGTAGCAAGTTGGTTGCTTAGAATGTATCTCACCATAGCTCCACGGCAGGATTTAGCCCACACAGCCTGCATTTTCAGCCTACCATCCTTCTGGCGAACATAAAAGAGGGGCTGGATGACTTTCACTTCCCTGCAAATTCTCTTCCAATCAAACAGATGTTCATATTCTGCCGTAGAGAGATGGATAAGTATGCCATCGTCAGCTTTCACACTGTGGATAAGAACATCGGTCAGTTTATCTTTCCAAAATTGATTGATCGGCTTGTCGTTTGTAGCTTCAAGCGTCACGCAATGCTCCATACGATAAGGCACGATGCCATCCATCGGCCGAAGCAATCCATAGAGAAAGCAGGTAATCCAGAGATGTTTCTGGGCATACTGCAGGGATTCATCTTCCAAAGTGTTGGCGCGTAGATGCTTATACGCCTGTCCATTGTAGGAAAGTATGGCAGGCATCTTCTCGGCAGCCATAAAATTACGATAGCGTTTCCAGTTTTCAAAAGCTATCTTGTGGCTGCAATCAAGTTGCCTAGCCAATTCCTCTACGTCCAGCTTAGCCATTTCTGCAGCCAACATATCAGCCACAGATTGGAAAAGTGGCTTTGAAACAGCTGCCCTATCTGCCTTATCAAACATGATTTTGGCATTTGCCAATAATATCTGCATAATACGTTTATTTTAAGGGGTAACTCTTAATGATAGTTTTGCTGGCAAAGTTAATGAAAATATGGCAAAACTCAAAGAAAAGTTCAATAAAAGTATAATATATTATAAATAAGAATGCCATATTGTACTTTATCTTGAGAAATCTGAGAATATTTATTATTTTTGCAAAAAGTTTAATCGTATTTGATAGAATGCAGCAAATAAACATCCAATATTACAACTCGCCCTGTGGAGAGCTAATTCTGGCATCAGTGGGTGATGAATTGTGTCTATGTGATTGGAATGAAAAGCCATGTGCAGAGCGCAATAAGCTTCGACTAGCAAGGTATATGAACGCAGATTTCAAGATAGAGACATCTTCTGTCCTGGAGCTGGCTAGGCAGCAACTGGATGAATATTTTTTAGGCATCCGCAGGTCATTCGAAATTCCGTTGCATCCTGTAGGAACAGATTTCCAGAGAAAAGTATGGAAAGCATTGCTTGATATACCATACGGTGAAACCAGAAGCTATAAGGAAATCGCTCAAAATATAGGCAATCCCAATTGTGTCAGAGCCGTGGCTGGAGCAATCGGAGCCAACGGCATCAGCATCCTTATCCCCTGCCATCGCATTATCGGCAGCAACCATTCCCTGACAGGCTTTGCCGGAGGACTGGAAGCAAAGAGAATTTTGCTGGAACTGGAGACTGAAAAATCATAAATGCATTCCATTATTTGTAAATTCGATAAGAATGTATCTATCTACAAGGATGAAACAGATATAGGAGATAAATAGATATGAAAAAAGATTCAAGGGCAAACCATGCCAGATATGTAGAACTCAATTTGTTTCCAGAGGAGAAAGAGGATTATCAGAAAGATACTGTCTCTTCAGAAAACGAGGAAAACCATACCTCTCCAGAAAAAGAGTATGACTTGACAGGTCTGTTTGAAAGACTTTCCAAATCAGCATTCCGCAGCCGTTTTCACCTTTCGAAGAGGGATAAGGAATATATTGCAGAAAAGGGCTTGGAAACCATCCGTAAGCATGCAGAGAATTTCGTTGCCAAACGCCTTGCTCCTGCCGTAATTCCCAATGACGGCAAGCAGACGCCGATGAGAGGACATCCTGTATTTATAGCCCAGCATGCTACAGGCTGCTGCTGCCGTGGATGTTTCTTCAAATGGCATCATATACCTGCCGGAAGACTGCTGACAGGAGAAGAACAGCAATATGCAGTAGCGGTATTGATGGCATGGATTGAAAAACAGATTTAGAAAAGATTTTCCTTTTTCCTGCAAAGGCTAGTTTTTATGTCCAAAATTCTTCTTCACCCGTGGGTTGCATCTTTCCACCGCATTTGGGACAGGTGTGCATATCCCACCTGTGAATCCTGTCCGATCCGCATCTCAGGCAGAGTCTTCCCACAAGGGAGTTGAAGCTAGGTGCAGCATCTCCAATCACTCCACCCACCACTAGAGGTACTATGTTCCTGCAATCGGGACAAGACATGGCTTCAATGTGCTGCCCCATGAAACCACGTCCCTCATATATTTCGGCCTCGTACCCACATTCCTGGCATCTGAATATCTTCTTTTGTGACATAAATAATCTCCTTTTTTACCAATTCAAAAAACAACTTGCATTGGAGTATTTTCCGATGGAAATCAGCGAAAACCAATAGTCGTTCCATTCCTATCCCTTTTTAGTAGCTCTTTTACGATTCTTCAGTCCCATATCCTGCAATGCCCTTCCAAGCTTGTCATCCTTTGCCATTGCCTTAAACCCACTTATAATATGCAAATATACACAATAAACTTCATTATAAGATGGGTTAGTCTAAAGTTTTATAGATAATTAAGGATATGTTTTCAAAGTTATAAGCTCACTTATCCTACTTCACTCTTAAAGCAGAGAGATGACTTTTTATATGAAAAATCTCATTTTCTCAAATATATTTTATAATTTTGTATGCAAAAACTCGAATTGTATAATATGACAAGAGGAAAACGACAAAATAATAAGAATAATAAAGGCAAGAAACTGATATATCTTGCCCTCATTCTACTTGTGGCATGCATCATAGGATTTGAGGCATACCGTATGATTTCAGCCTATATGATCAAGAAGTCATCAGATAATCAGTGGCCCGCTCACGACCTGACATCGGGACAATACTCTGGTAGCTATGACGGCATTGACATCTCACGCCACCAAGGTAGAATCCATTGGGATGAACTCAGCGAAGTAAAGCGATTGAAGTTCATCTATGTAAAGGCAACAGAAGGAGCAACCATCCAGGATCCATGGTATGAAGCCAACATTAATCAAGCGAGAAAACATCAGATACCAGTTGGCTCCTACCACTTTCTTTCTAAGATGCCTGCGGTAATGCAGTTTGAAAACTTTCGTGCAGTTTATGATAAGGAGAGGCAGGATCTTCTACCTGTAGTAGATGCTGAAGATGATGGAACCAAGGGACTCAGCAAGAGTGAGATCCAACTTCTTCTGAAAACATTCTGCAAGCTCTGTAAATCCTATTATGGTCATATACCTATTATATATTGTAGCGAGAGTTATTTCAAGGATTACCTGAGTCCGGAATTCGATAACTACTATCTCTGGATTGCCAGTTATGATCATGAACCGGTATTGCCAGGTAAACCTCACTATGACATCTGGCAGTTCAGTAAACATGGCAGAGTTCCAGGGGTGTGGAATTGGGTCGATTTGAATCGGTTTGCCAAGAATAGAAGCCTTGGGGATTTTCGAATCAAACAGTAAAACAATTAGCATAAAATACAGAAGTCTGCCGGTATCACTGCCAGCAGACTCCCCTTTTCCTAACTGAACTAAAAATCTTGTCAAGTATCTACTAATTATGCAATTCCTTTGCTTGTGCAGTATGTATGAGTTCAGGATTAAGACTCTCCTTTGATAGCTTTTCACAAGTAATGATAATGCCAAATAGATTGATGGCATAAAATCGTCTCATGAATGATCTCTTCTTGATTTTGATAATTTTACTCATGATATGCCAGATTACAAAGTTCATCGAGGAAGTTCACCATCATACTACCATTACCTCTAGAGACAGCACCAGCTTTTTCTCCTGCAATGCCCATGGCTTTCATGGCATGAATAGATGCTTCAAACGGATTAGGGTTTACTGAAAGGAAAGCTCCTATGATACCAGTGGCTGCACAACCCATGGCCGTAACCTTGCCCATCATAGGATGCCCCTCATGAACATAAGCTACTTTTTTACCATCCGTGATGATGTCTGTAGCACCGGTAATAACGATGATGCATGCCAGTTTCCTGGCAAGAATTTGGGCCTGTTCCTCAACCTCAGAAGTTTCAAGATGGCTGTCCACTCCCTGCATTCCTATCTGATGCGAGTATAATGATCGTATTTCACTGGCATTACCCTTGATGACTGCTGGCTGGCATTGAAGGATGATCTTTGATGCAGTATCCATTCGAAATCTAGTGGCACCTACTCCAACCACATCAAATACAATTGGAATTCTGCTTTTAGAAGCAGCTTTACCTGCGAGTAGCATTGAGTGTACTGTCGCGCTTTCCAAAATGCCCAGATTAAGTGCTAAGGCATTGCTCTTGCTACAGATTTCCTCCACCTCTTCCTGGGCGCGTGCCATGATTGGGGATGCCCCAATTGCCAGTAGGCTATTTGCCACAAAGTTCATGGCAACATAATTGGTTATGTTATGTATGAGAGGATGTTGCTCTTCTATCAAACGTAAATCTCTATCCATTTTCATATCTATTTTAATATACACTGTAACCATTATCCCTGCACCATTGCTTGGCATGCTCAAAGCCTTGGGCTGCAGATCAATAATTTGGTTGCAAAGATACAACTTTTAAGTAGAAAACTATCATAAATGAATATAAAAAGGAAAGGCAGCTGCAGACATCTTTCAAATGCCAACAACTGCCTTTCTTTTTATATGGAACTACTGTTTAAATTCTCTCAAATTGAAAGAAGAACCGCTTGTTAAGCGAAGTCCTTCATGTTAGATCTTGCACCATACTCTGCGCACGCTGCAACGATCATTGCTAAAATCATACCTACAACTAACATACTCTTATCCTTTCTCTATTTATCTGTTATCCTAATCTTTATCCATTTCAAATCAACTTCATTGAAGCATGCTTAGATGCCTCTCAAAGGTTGATTACTTGCCGAGGCTAATCTTCTTGTTGACATTTACAACCTCTGCAAAAAGAGCAGCTACAACTGCCAGTGTCATTCCTAATACCATCATAATTGTTACCCTTTCTTTCTTTAATTATTCGTTATTCAATCTTTTCGAGTGCAAAGGTAATGCCTTTTTGTGTGCGTACACATTTTTTTAAGAGAAAACTTCAAAAAAAGGGAGATTTCTTGATTTTCATCAAATTATGTCCTGCGGAAATGGTCAATTTGGCAGGAATTATGTTTTGTGAACCAGACTTCCTGTCACGATCATCTGCATCTGTTCGACATTTGCCTTGTTGATTTCGCGATCAAGGAAAAGTAACACGAAATGTTAAATCTTAAGAAAACAGAAACAATTTCCAACTAAAATAACTATCTTTGCAGACAATAAGCATAAAACAACAATAACACTTTAAAAACAAGGAAAAATGAAAAAAGTAATCTTAACCACTATGGCGCTGCTGACAGCAGTAACGATGCCAGCTTCTTCTGAGAAGAATCCCATCAAGGTTAACCAGGTTGGCTATTTGACCCACGAAAGCAAGATAGCAACCATAGAGCCGGAGGCAAAGACCAAAAGCTTCCTCATCAGAGACCAAAAGGGTAAAACCGTCTGGCGCACCAAACATGCAACCACCAAGAGATCCCCATTCTCCAGCAAGATCCGCCAGGAGATAGACTTCTCCTCTATCACCAAGCCTGGCAGGTATACCCTGGTAGCAGGAAGACATCAACAAAGCTTCATCATTTCCAGCGATCCCTATACGGAAGCCTTGAAAGCATCCATCAAAGGCTACTACTATCAGCGTTCAGGGGAGAGCTTGGAAAGAAAGTATGCTGGCGAGTATGCACGCCCGGCAGCTCACCTGGACACTCATGTCATGGTGCATTCTTCGGCAGCAAGCCCTAAAAGACCGGCGGGAACCATCATCTCTTCTCCCAAGGGATGGTACGATGCTGGCGACTATAACAAGTATATCGTCAATTCAGGATTTACCCTTGGACTGATTCTGCAGTCCTACCAGCTCCATCAGGATAGATTCAATTCTCTCAATCTTCAAATTCCGGAATCCGACAATAAGATACCGGATATCCAGGATGAGATGATGTATAACCTGGAGTGGATGCTCACCATGCAGGATCCAACCGATGGAGGAGTGTATCATAAACTCACCACCCCTAACTTTGAGGGATTCGTGATGCCAGAAGACTGCAAGCAGCAACGTTATGTGGTACAGAAAACCACCACCGCTACTCTCGACTTTGCTGCCACCATGGCACTGGCCGCCAGAATCTACCAAAGATTCCCTGAGTTCCAAAGCTTCTGCCAACAAGCCATAGAATCAGCAGAAAAAGCATACGCATGGGCTGTGAAACACCCCACGGTGTATTATGACCAGGATGGAAACAACAAGAAATTCTCTCCAACCATCCAAACGGGTGGTTATGGTGACAACCACACCGAAGACGAGTTCTTCTGGGCAGCTACAGAACTATACCTCACAACCTCTGAAACATCCTACCTGGAACAGGCAAAACAGTTTGTTCCAGATGAATTCAGCATTCCATCCTGGGGTAACGTGGCAGGTCTGGGCATCTTCCAATGGGTAAACCAGGAACTCCTTGGCACACCTGATGCCGGCAAGCTCCCTATGAAAGAGATCAAAGAATCTCTTAAGAAAAAATGTGATGAGGATATCCAAGAACTGGCTACCTCTTCATTCCACAGTATCTTCGGCAACAGCGCCCAAGACTTCCACTGGGGAAGCAACTCTGAAAGCTGCCTGGGAAGAGGCATTACCCAAATGTACGAGTATGCCCTGACAAAGGACAGCAAGTATAGGCAAGCCGCCCTTTCTACCTTAGATTATTTCTTTGGACGTAACGCCACAGGCTATTGCTACCTGACAGGCTTCGGCACCCAGAGGGTCATGAATATCCACCACCGTATCTCTGCAGCCGACAATATCAAGGAGCCAGTACCTGGTCTTGTGGCTGGAGGAGCCAACAAGGGACAGGAAGATGCCGAATTCGTACCAGCCTATGCTTCCAATATTCCAGATGAATCCTACCAGGATAACGTTGGCAGCTATGCCTCAAACGAAATTGCCATCAACTGGAACGCCTATCTGGTGTCCCTGCTTGGATGGATAAACTAACAGAACATTGGAGATTATCCATATAAAGACCAAAAGGGGGAGATCTTCAAAGAACTACAACATGCAAAAGCGTAAGCCTAAGTAAAATCAGGTTTACGCTTTTAGTTTGTTGTCACCTTCCCCATCTACATCATCCCTACTCATCCATTCTTCAGTTGTTTCTTTCGTACCAATTCTCACAATCAAAAGGTACTCCAAAATTTAAAGGTTAGTTAAACCAACTTCTTAAACCAGTCCGCTTAAATCAAGGGTGTATTGGGTAGGAAGTTTCTGTTCATTCTTGATAAACATCAGCATATAAATAGGGAGATAAGTGATTTTTCCCACCTTCTTCACATTATCGTTACACAACACATAGGCTTTTGAAATCTGATAGGTTGTAGAGTTCATCACATTCGTAAGCGCTTTGTGACGCTCATAATCCTTGCCCGATTTAACCTCTAAAGGCAACGCCTCACCATTTTGCTCTATCACAAAATCCAGTTCACCCTGCCGCTTGTTGTTATAATAATACAACTGGAAGCCATGCGCCTGGAGTTCTTGTGCCACCGCATTCTCATATATCGAACCAAAGTTGATGGACGGTTCGTTATCCAAAATCTTCAGCTGGATGCCATCTGCATAAAGACTTGCCAAAAGACCAATGTCTGCCATAAACAGCTTGAATAAATTTCGGGAGCTCGACAAAATCAAAGGCACAGTAGGCTCCTCAACATTATATACCGGCAAAGCTACACCAGCATCCTTCAACCACAAGAAACTATTCTGATAACGTGAAAACTTGATGTTTTCATTCAGGTTCTTCAATATGAAACGCTTGTTCTTGGCATCAAGCTCAGCAGGAATCCTGTCAAAGATTTCTTGAATATACAATTTATGGTCAGGGTCATATTTCGCTATATCCTGCTTATAAAGACGTATGATAGCCTGCTGCTCTGCCATTACATCTTGCAGATTATTAGTAGCCAGATATTTATCAACAGCTGCAGGCATTCCACCTACAATAAGATAAAGGCGGAATACCTCCATCATCTTTTCATGGATGAATTCATCTACAGACGTCCCTTCTGTAAAATGTTTCCTCAAAACATCTATAATTCTATCGTTGATACCAACGGCAGTTGCAAACTCCTCAAAATCAAGCGGATACATATCTTTCACATCCATATATCCCACTGGAGCTGAACGGAGATTCTTAATTTCCACACCCAATAAGCTACCACTTAAAATATAGCGATAACTCCCCTCCTCCACCAAAAACTTGATGGCAGTTACAATTTCCGGGCATTCCTGCACTTCATCAAAAAACACAAGGGTATTACCCTTTATTAAATCCTGGCTGGTCACTGTGGAGAGACGCAACAAGATGTCTTGACAGTTCTTCGCCTTGCTGAAGACCTTTACCAAACCCGGATTTTCAATGAAATTGATTTCAACGAATCTTTCAAAATGTTCATGACCGAAACGACGGATAGAATATGTTTTTCCTATCTGTCTTGCTCCTGTCAACATCAACGCTTTCTCATGGGTATCGAAAAAGTCAGCTAAATATCTGTCTATCTTACGCTTAATCATTTTTTGTCCTCTTTTCTAATATTAAACGGATGCATTTTGTCCGTTTTTCCAATACAAAAGTACTATATTCTGTCCGTTTTTCCAAGGGATTTACACATAATTTTGTCCGTTTTTCCAAGTTTTAACGCTTTTAACACACTTTTCATTCGCGCGAATTCCGCGAATTCAACAAGCAACAGCCAAATATCCTGCAGATCTCAGTGAATAAGTAATCATCACCATTTTCTATATCCCAGTTTTTCCACTCATCTGTTGCTTCCCATCATCGCAAGGCATCACAATAACGGTTAATTTGAAATCCCAAACGTCACTTAACTGATCAAACAAAACAAAAAAAGAGAGAAACCAAGGAGCATAAGCTACTCGATTTCTCTCTGGAGATTCTATTTTGCAGTTGTGATTTAAAGAGGCAACATTCGTAGACGTTGTCCTACAACTCCTTGACCATAAATATAGTGGTGGCGGTATGTCCTGAGTCACCAAGGCGCAGAGGAATATGCCTGAAGCCATGACGTTCATACATGGCTACAGCATCAGAGAACTGTGGGAATGACTCGATATACAGATGACTATAACCAGCCCTGCGGGCTTCTTCAATAGCCTGCGAGAACAAAATAGCCCCATTGCCTTGCCCACGAACTAAAGGAGACAGATAGAACTTCACCAGTTCTGCATATCCATCCGGTAATCCCTCCGTGGGATAATAACCGCAGCCTCCCAGAACAACCCCATCGTCAGCAACTATCCAATAGCCGGCATTCTTCCCGGCCATTGCATCAAAGATATGCTCCGTCCTTGGGTCATCATACACGGTGTTGACCAGCGGAGCGCCATATTCCTCAAAAACAGAACGGATGACATGAGCCAACTGTTGCTGGTCCTTCTCTTCAATATGTCTAATTTCAATCATATCAATTTTCTAAATAACATAGTCCACTTCTGAATCAGTCAGAAGATGCTGCATGAAATAAACAATCTGCTTGCGCCACCAAGCCCAGTCATGGTCAACGTCATGTCCCCAGTAGTCTACCCAGACAGGGACATTCTTCTCCTTGAGCAAGGCATCCATCTGACGGGTACTGTAGAGCTGTTCTTCCTCCCAGGCTCCCTGACCTACACACATGATGACTTTCCCTTCGGCCGGTGACCGTTGGTTCAGGGCGTATTATTTCACGATAATCTCATCAACAAACAGCCAGCCGCCGAAGCTGCTTGGCTTCGCCTGAACACGGATATAGCGGGCTGTCTTGCTGCCCTTCCAGGTAAGCGTCTTGAAATTCAGAATCGGCTCCTTGCTCGACTCATACTTCTTGTCGAATACCTGGGTGAAGTTCTTGCCATCCTCACTAACTGATACCGTATATTGAGAAGGATAGAAAATCTCAGGACCGCTACTCTGCATGAAATCGGTACCTACACTGCTAATCTTGGTAGAATTGCCGAGGTCGATGGTTACATCGAAGCAATCCTTGCCGATAAAGCCCTGCCAGCGTCCATCGCCATGAGCCCATCCGCCCATATTACCATCCACCAGTGTCTTTTCGCCAGCCGCAGGATAGTAGCGGTTGTAAGCATGGTTATAGGTAACCTTGGCACCCACTGCCTTGTGCTGCACCGGCTTCATCTTTTCCTTGCGCTCGCCAATCTCCTTCTTCAGATCGAATGGGTTCACGCCCTCAGCCTTCAGATGTTCCACCTGAGCCAGGGCACGGGTCTTGAACTCAGGATAGTTCTTGGTCTTGGTTCCGTTCCATCCTATCTCAGCCAGAGCCAAGGCACGAGGATAAAGCATGTACTCGGCATACTCTGGAGTAGGAATATGCTCGGTCCAGAGGTTCGCCTGAACACCGGTAATCATATTGCGCTCCGCCTCTGGAAGATCGCTTCCCGGCACGTAGCTATACACCTTCTCGGTAGGAATGAAACCGCCATTTGCCACAGGCTGGGTACCCGGCGCATCCTGATACATATCGAAGTAGCAGTAAGCTCCCGGCGACATCACCACGTCATAGCCATGCTTGATAGCCTCGTGTGCCAGTTCGGTGCCACGCCAAACCATCACGGTGGTATTCTTGGAGAGATTTCCAGCAATCACCTCGTCCCAACCCACGAGCTGTCTGCCATGCTCGTTCAGGAACTTGCCCATGTGGGAAATGAGATGAGCCTGCAATCCATCCACGTTGTCGATGCCCAGCTCCTTCATCTTCTTCTGACAGAGGGCACAACTTCCCCATGACTTCTTGGCAGCCTCATCGCCACCCACATGAATGTAATGAGAAGGGAAGATATCCATCACCTCTTTCAAGACATTCTCCAGAAAATCGTAGGTTCCGATATTGCCCGGACAGAAATCTGCCTGCTTGTATGGCTCATGGGTACAGGATAACTCTGGATAGGCGGTAAGCACCTCCTCTGAATGACCCGGCATTTCGATTTCCGGAACGATGGTGATGCCACGCTCGGCAGCATATTTCACCAGGTCGCGGAGTTCATCCTGGGTATAGTAACCACCCTCGGCACCCTCACTGCCCTGTTCCAGATACTTGTTGCCATTGGCATTCCAGTCTTTCCACAACTTACCAGAACGCCAGGCAGCAAAGTTGTTAAGTCGAGGATAACGCTTGATTTCGATGCGCCATCCGGCAGCATCGGTCAGATGGATATGGAGACGGTTGAACTTATACTCCGACATCACATCAATCTGCTTCTTGAGGAAGGAGATAGGGAAATAATGACGCGAAACATCGAGCATCAAGCCACGCCACTTGTAGGCAGGTGCATCCACGATGTCGCAGCATGTGATGCCCTTCTTGGTAGTAAGCTGCTCCATGGTCTGCCAGGCACGGAGGAAACCCTCGCTGCTGGCGGCACTGATTTCAATGGCATCAGGTGCCACATGAAGCTTGTATGCTTCCGGCGAAGAAGCGTTGGCAAGCTTGGTGAACTTCACCACCCGCTTGGCAGCATCATTCACCTTGGCATTCCATGCCTTGGTATAGATGTTCTCGGCGTCAGCGCCTACCTGGTTTTCTACTTTCACACCGTCGCTGGTTTTAAACACGCCCTTGCCCATCGTAACCTGCTGGGGTTTTGGCAACAGATTCTGAGCCTGAATCGGAGATGAAAGCAATAATGCCCCGAAAAGGGATAATAGATAGTTGGATTTTTTAGTCATACGGCTTATCTATAAATGATTAATATCAGTCCGCTAAGCTATCGACCTATTGTCTCTAACTTAGCGTACTATTTTAAAACTTATCGTTCTACTTTCTCGATGATTTTCATACCCTCTTCCACAGCCTTCATATTCAGTGGAATCAGGTTATGATGGCGCTCTGGCAACGACTTGAAGAGTGCCTTGTTCAAACCATCGGTGCTCACCACAGGGCAAACCTTCAGCAGTCCGCCCAAAACAATCATGTTAAACACCTTAGAGTTTTTCATCTCAGCAGCCTTGTCCATCGCATCGATGCGATAAACAGTAATGTCCTTGCGCTGAGGTGGATTCATGATGCCATAACCATCATAAATCAGGATGCCGCCTGGCTTGATCTTCGGCTCAAACTTATCGAGCGATGGCTGATTGAGCACAATGGCAACATCGTAATGGCTCAGAATTGGCGAAGAGATGCGGCTGTCGCTCACGATGACCGTTACATTGGCTGTACCACCACGCTGCTCCGGACCATAAGCAGGCATCCAGGTCACCTCCTTGTCCTCCATCAGTCCTGAGTAAGCCAGGATCTTTCCCATCGAAAGGACGCCCTGACCACCAAAACCGGATATAATGATTTCTGTCTTCATTGTTCTTACAAATTTGTTGTATCCTTCAGGTCGCCCTTAGGATACTGCTTAAACATATTCTCTTCCATCCACTTGTTTGCCTCAACAGGTGAGAGCTTCCAGCCGCTGTTGCAGGTAGAAACAATTTCTACCAGGCTGGAACCCTTGCCCTGCATACTTGCCTCGAACGCCTTGCGGATGGCCTTCTTTGCCTTCTTGATGCTTGCCACGGTCTCCACACTCTGGCGGGTTACGTAGCAGGTACCCTGCAGATGGCTGGCAAGTTCGGTGATGTTCAGTGGATAACCATGAAGATCAGCCTCTCGTCCGTAAGGACAGGTAGCGGTCTTCTGACCCAACAGGGTGGTTGGAGCCATCTGTCCACCCGTCATACCATAGATGGCATTGTTGATGAAGATAATGGCAATATGCTCGCCACGGTTCAGGGCGTGGATGGTCTCGCAGGTACCGATGCACGCCAGGTCGCCATCACCCTGATAAGTGAAGACGAGGCGATCAGGCCACAGACGCTTGATGCCCGTAGCCACAGCAGGTGCACGGCCATGGGCAGCCTCCTGCCAGTCGATATCCAAATAGCGGTAAGCGAAGACGGCACAGCCCACCGGACAAACACCCACCGTCTTATCCTCCATGCCCATCTCCTCGATGACCTCGGCAACGAGCTTATGAACTACGCCATGCGAACAGCCCGGGCAATAGTGCATCGGGGTATCGTTCATCAGCGTAGGCTTCTTATATACCAGATTCTCTGGTGAAATTATATCATTCATTTTATTAACTTCTTTAATGCTTCAACGATTTCCTCCGGCTCCGGTACGATACCGCCCAGACGACCAAAGTGCTCCACAGGAGTCTGACCATTCACAGCCAGTCGCACATCCTGAACCATCTGACCGGCATTGATTTCTACAACCAGAATGCCCTTCTTGGTCATGGCGAGTTCATGAATCTCCTTTTCAGGGAAAGGCCAGAGGGTGATAGGACGGAAGAGACCCACCTTGATGCCCTGCTCACGTGCACTCTCGATACTCTTCTCGGCGATGCGTGCCGCACTGCCGAAGGCTACGATAACATAGTCGGCATCCTCCATCTGCTCCATCTCATATCTTACTTCGGTATCACGAATCTTCTGATATTTCTCCTGAAGGGCGATGTTGCGTGCCTCCATGACCTCAGGCTTGAGTTCCAGAGAGGTCATGATGTTGACCGGGCGACTCTTTGGACGACCGATGGTAGCCCAAGGACACTCCTTGGCAATCTCTTCCTCGGTACGGCGAGGCTTTACCGGTGGCAGCACCACCTTCTCCATCATCTGTCCGATCACGCCATCGCTTAAGATCATCGCCGGATTGCGATACTTGAAGGCGAGGGTGAAGGCAAGATCCACAAAGTCTGCCATCTCCTGAACAGAAGCAGGAGCCAGCACGATGACGTTGTAGTCGCCGTTACCACCACCACGGGTAGCCTGGAAATAGTCACTTTGAGATGGCTGGATGGTACCCAGTCCCGGACCGCCACGCTGCACGTTGACGATGACACCCGGAATCTCAGCACCTGCCATATAGGAAATACCCTCCTGCATCAAAGCCACACCCGGACTGGATGAGGTAGTGATGACACGCTTACCGGCGCCGGCGCCACCATAAACCATATTGATAGCCGCCACCTCACTCTCTGCCTGGAGAACCACCATACCCGATGTCTCCCAAGGCTTGAGCAGAGCCAGCGTCTCTATAATCTCACTCTGAGGTGTGATAGGATAGCCGAAGAAGCCATCCGCACCACATCTGATACAGGCATGGGCTATCGCCTCATTGCCTTTCATTAATGTTACTTCTTGATTTGCCATTGTTTAGTCCTCCTTCTTACGATAAACAGTGATGCAGCCGTCAGGGCAGACGATGGCGCACGAGGTACACCCCACACACGCATCGGCATTGACAGCCTCAACATAGCGATAGCCATGCACATTGACCTTCTTCAGAGCCAATGCGATGACATCTTGAGGACAAGCTTCTACACAGAGTGCGCATCCTTTGCAACGCTCCGTATCGACCACAATGGCCCCTTTAATTTTGCTCATATTCTATATATTTTCTTTTTCTTATATTATCATTCTTCACTGGAGTAACCAAAACTGCTGCTGTCCACAACAGATTGCTATGGATTGTAGTAGTCTTTGCAATAAAAGCTCATGATATCATCCAGCATCTCCTTGGCTGCCACGGCAGGACTCTCCGGATCGAGAGCTATCGCCTCCATATAGCTGTCGAGGGCACGCTTGAAGTCGCCTTGCTTTCGCCAGGCATTTCCTTCCTGATAATACTCTTCTGCTGTCATTTTACTCTATATATTTTAAAGTTTTATTCTGCGAAAGTACGAAAATTATGCTAAGAAAAAGAATAAAAGCGTAAGTTTTAAACTAAATTAATGTAGTTTTTCCATAAAATGCGCACACTATATTTCAAGTGTGCAATTTTTCGAGAAGAATGTGCGTTATTTCTATTATTATATTCTATTAAAACACAATTCGCCATTTACCGCAGTTTTCTACGATAAATGACGAATAATACGATACCCCTCAAAACGAGGTAGAGAATAAAGGCAAGCCACAGGGCGTGATTGCCCAACAAAGGATGAAGGGCGAAATACATTCCGAAGAATGAAGCAGAAGCTACAGCGGTGGAACAAAGCATCGACTTCGACTGGGTGATGCCCACAAAAATGCCATCGAAGACAAATGCCGACATACCTGCCAGCGGAATAAGCACCGCCCATCCCAGATACGCTCCCGCTGCCGCCACCACCTGCCTGTCGCTGGTCAACAAAGAGAGAAAGTTTTCTCCACCCACTATATATAATAAGGTGAAAAGAATCGCCACCACGATGCCGAAACCCATCGTACGCTTCACCACTTCCCGGAACGCCTCCCTATTCCCGGCTCCATAATACTTGCCGCTCAAAGCCTCTGCCGCATACGCAAAACCATCCATGAAATAAGAGAAGATGGTAAAGAGCGTCATCAGCAGGGTATTCACTGCCAGCACCAGCGTACTCTCCCTCGAACCGGCTGCCGTAAAGAAGAGGTTTACAGCCACCAGACATACAGTACGGAGAAAAATGTCTCTGTTCAGGGAGAAGAATCGCTTCAGCGGTTCGGAATCAAAGAGATGCTGGCGATAATCATATTTGCCCAACCGGCGATAGTAGAGCCGATAGAGCACGCATGCCATCAGGAATCCCCACCATTGGGCGATGACCGTTCCGAGCGCCACACCTTCTACCGTCATCCTGCAGACGAAGACGAGCACCAGAGAGGCTACGATGTTCACCACATTCTGAGAGAGCGATACCACCATCGGAATGCGCGTGTTCTGCATACCGATATACCAGCCCGTGAATCCATAGAGTCCGAGCACGGCAGGAGCTCCCCAGATGCAGACATAGCAGTATCTGCGAGCCAGTTCCACGACATCAGTTTCCGGCGACATCGCCCATAGTCCGCCTCCGATAATCCATCGCTGCAGGATAAAGAACAGCAGTCCTATCCCCACCCCGATGCCTAGAGATCGAACCAGGAGCCTCAGCACCTCGGCAAAGTCTCGCCTGCCCAATGCCTGCGAAGTCATTCCGCTGGTTCCCATTCTCAGAAATCCAAAGAGCCAGTAGATGACATTGAAGAGCATCGAGCCCACGGCGATGGCTCCGATATACGCTGCATCGCCGATATGTCCGACGATGGCGACATCTACCAAACCCAAAAGCGGTACCGTGATATTGGATATTATCGACGGTACCGCTAATTGCAATATTCGTTTATTCACTTATTCCAGTGTTTAAGTGACAAGTATTAAATTCTATACTTCGCAGCCTGCTCCTCAATATAGGCAGCATCGCAGAAGTAGTCGATGCGCATCGCCTTGCGAACCTCGTCCATGGTCTGGGCTGCAAACTCGCGGGCATCCTCGCTACCCTTCTTCAGGATATTGAATACCTCAGGAATATCCTGCTCAAACTCATGACGGCGGGCACGGATTGGGTCGAGCATCTTGTTGATGACGCTGTTCAGGAACTTCTTGCAGGTGCCATCACCGATACCACCCTTCACATACTGCTCCTTCAACTCGTCCAAAGTCTTGAACTCTGGCCAGAACTCAGCGAAGTCCTCAGGAGTAGAGAATGCCTCCAGATAAGTGAACACGGCATTGCCCTCCAGATGTCCTGGCTCTTCCATGCTCATGCGTGGCTCACCGTTAGACATCTTCTTCACCTTCTTCCAGACGGTCTTCTCGTCATCGCTCATATAGATGCAGTTGCCGAGACTCTTACTCATCTTCTCCTTACCATCAGTTCCAGGAAGACGACGGCAGCAGGCAATCTCTGGAAGCAGAATCTCCGGCTCTACCAATACAGGTGCATAAGTCTGGTTGAAGCGGCGAACCAACTCGCGGGTTACCTCCAGCATAGGCTCCTGGTCCTCACCGGCAGGCACGGTTGTAGCCTTGAAAGCGGTGATGTCGGCAGCCTGGCTCACAGGATAGCAGAAGAAACCGAGAGGAATGTTTGCCTCGAAGTTACGCATCTTGATCTCAGTCTTCACGGTTGGGTTACGCTGAACACGAGATACGCTGATGAGGTTCATCAGATAGGTAGTCAACTCAGCCAACTCTGGAATCATACTCTGGATATAGAGTGTACACTTCTGTGGATCGAGACCCGCAGAAAGATAATCGAGTGCTACCTCTGTAATGTTCTGGCGAATCTTCTCAGGATTGTCAGCGTTATCTGTCAAAGCCTGAACGTCTGCCATGAATACGAACATTCTGTCAAAGTCACCAGCATTCTGAAGCTGTACTCGGCGCTGCAAGGAACCGATGTAGTGACCCAGGTGAAGTTTACCTGTTGGACGGTCGCCCGTCAATATAATCTTTCCCATTTTTCTTACGATTTTATATTTTTAGGTGCAAAGGTACAATAAAATAATGAGAATGAGGAAGAAAAGATGTAAAAATAAGCAAAACCCAGAGCTTAGTTGGCAAAATAAAAGCGAGACCTCCGAAAAAGAAGCCTCGCTTATCCTATATTCTGTTTTCGTTGATATCAACGAAGATTAGAACTCTGCATTCTTTGGTGTACGTGGGAATGGAATCACGTCACGGATGTTCTGCATACCGGTTACGAAGAGGATCAGACGCTCGAAACCGAGACCGAAACCTGCGTGTGGGCATGAACCATACTTACGGGTATCAAGATACCAGCTCATATCCTTCATAGGAATATTGCGAGCCTCAATCTCACCCATCAGCTTGTCATAGCTCTCCTCACGGACAGAACCACCGATAATCTCACCAATCTGTGGGAACAGTACGTCGGTACCCTGAACGGTCTGACCGCTCTTGCCGCCGAAGCCGCTCTCCTCCTCGTCTATCTTCATATAGAATGCCTTGATAGCCTTTGGATAGTTGGTCATGATGACTGGGCGCTTGAAGTGCTCCTCTACGAGGAAGCGCTCGTGCTCTGAAGCCAGGTCATCACCCCACTCACATGGGAACTCAAACTTCTTGCCGTTGGCGATAGCCTCCTGCAGGATGCGGATACCCTCTGTATATGGAAGATGAACGAAGTCTGAATTCAAAACGCCCTCCAAACGAGCAATCAAGCCCTTGTCGATCATCTTGTTCAAGAAAGCAAGGTCGTCCTTGCAGTGCTCCAGTGCCCAACGGATACAATACTTGATGAAGTCTTCCTCCAACTCCATCAAACCGTCCATATCCAGGAAAGCAACCTCTGGCTCAACCATCCAGAACTCAGCCAGGTGGCGAGGTGTGTTACTGTTCTCTGCACGGAAGGTAGGACCGAAGGTATAGATGGCACCGAGTGCTGTAGCACCCAGCTCACCCTCCAACTGACCAGAAACAGTCAATGAAGTCTGCTTACCGAAGAAATCATCAGAATAATCGATCTTGCCATCCTCTGTCTTCTTCAGGTTGTAGAGGTTCTTGGTTGTTACCTGGAACATCTGACCTGCGCCCTCACAATCACTGGCAGTGATGAGAGGAGTGTTGAAGTAGAAATATCCATGCTCGTGGAAGTAAGTGTGGATAGCCATCGCCATGTTGTGGCGGATACGCATCACAGCACCAAAGGTATTGGTACGGAGACGGAGGTGAGCATACTGACGCATGTACTCGAAGCTCTGTCCCTTCTTCTGCATTGGATAGTCGTTGCCGCAAAGACCGTAGATTTCGATGCTTTCGCACTGAATCTCAACGCTCTGACCGGCACCCTGGCTCTCTACCAAGGTACCTACTACGCTGATGCAGGCACCAGTGGTAATCTGGCGGAGCTGATTCTCATCGACCTTTGATGGGTCGACTACTATCTGAATATTATTAATAGTAGAACCATCGTTAAGAGCGATAAAATCGACTGCTTTGCTACTACGATGGGTACGAACCCATCCCTTAACATTCACGATTGAGTCGTAGGCTGTGCTCTTGAGCAAGTCAACGACTTTAGTTCTTTTTACTTTTTCCATTGTTAATTAATAGGTTAAAAAGGAGACTAAACAGATAGTCTCCTTTCTTATTATATCTTATTATCCTTATTCAAAAGCACCCATACGGAGCATATCTACTTCCTTCTCAGTAAGGAAGCGCCAGTCACCGCGACGGAGATTCTTCTTGGTCAAACCTGCAAACTGTACACGGTCGAGCTTGGTTACACGATAGCCGAGGCTCTCGAAGATACGGCGAACGATACGGTTCTTACCGCTGTGGATCTCGATACCTACCTGTGACTTGTCATGATCGTCAGCATAAGCTACTGCATCTGCCTTGATCTCGCCATCTTCCAAAGTGATACCCTCGCTGATCTGCTGCATATCGTGAGCAGTGAGGTTCTTGTCGAGGTGTACGTGATATACCTTCTTCTTCAAGAACTTAGGGTGAGTCAGCTTAGAAGCCAGGTCACCATCGTTGGTCAACAGGAGTACACCTGTTGTGTTGCGGTCGAGACGACCTACAGGATAGATACGCTCAGGGCATACATCCTTTACGAGGTCCATCACAGTCTTGCGCTGCTGAGGATCGTCGCTGGTTGTCACATAATCCTTTGGCTTGTTGAGCAATACATATACCTTTTTCTCCAAAGATACTACTGCATCATGGAACTTCACCTCGTCGGTGCGAAGAATCTTGGTACCCAACTCGGTAACTACCTGACCATTGACAGTTACCAGACCAGCCTGGATGAACTCATCAGCCTCACGGCGAGAGCAGACACCAGCATTGGCAAGGAACTTATTCAAGCGCAATGGCTCTGTTGGGTCGATATTCTCCTCCTTGTATTCGATACGTTTCTTCATGCTATACTTAGCATTTGGATCGTATCCTGGAGTGTGCTGACGGAAGCCACCACCACGGTTGTTGCCATAGCCACCACCCTGTGGACGACCATAGCCGCCACGGTTGCTATTGTAACCACCCTGCTGAGGACGGCCATAACCACCACCACGGTTGCTATTGTAGCCACCATGCTGAGGACGGCTGTTGTAACCGCCATGCTGAGGACGGCTGCCGTAGCCACCCTGCTGAGGACGACCATTGTAACCACCCTGCTGACGTGGCTGATAGCCACCAGTTGATGGATGCTGATCGTCACCTTCTGCGTTATTATTGAAACGAGGACGGCTGTTGTAGCCACCCTGCTGTGGACGGCTGCCATAGCCACCCTGCTGAGGACGGCCATTGTAACCACCACGGTTGCTGTTATAGCCACCACGGCTGTTGTAGCCACCCTGCTGTGGACGGCTGCCATAGCTGCCACGGCTGCTA
>ERZ1023881.26-NODE-26-length-88707-cov-27.745003_pt1 | contig 88707 bp, 125 predicted proteins | sample MGYA00380393_ERZ1023881 | MGnify/ENA primary metagenome ERZ1023881 (study PRJEB33179, sample SAMN07449004) | human gut metagenome | biome: Human-gut; feature: Human associated habitat; material: Faeces | host: Homo sapiens | place: India: Bhopal | collected... | reverse complement strand
GCTGCTGATAGCCGCCACGCTGCTGGCCGTAACCGCCGCGCTGCTGATAGCCGCCACGCTGCTGGCCGTAACCGCCGCGCTGCTGATAGCCGCCGCGCTGCTGATAGCCGCCCTGCTGCTGGTCGCCGTCCTGATTAAAGTGCTGCTGCTGGTCGTTGTTCTGCTGGTCGCCTTCCTGGTTGTTGTTGTTATAGCGGGGACGATAACCTCCCTGCTGACGTGACTGATAGCCTTGCTGGTCGCCGTCCTGATTGTAGCGGGGACGATAGCCACCCTGCTGACGCGGCTGGTATCCGCCCTGCTCGCCGTCCTGGTTGTAGCGGGGACGATAGCCACCCTGCTGGCGCTGCTGATAACCGCCACGCTGGTAGCCACCCTGCTGGCGCTGCTGATAGCCGTTATTGCCTGACGCTCCCTGAAGACCTGCTCCGAAGCCTTCGGGAAGGAATCCTCCTCCCTGGCTGTCGTTAGAAGCCTGCTGGCGCTCGGCGTTATAAGGACGCTGTGTGTGAATGCGCGGACGCTGCGGGCGACCGGTCACACTGCGATACTCTCTCTGATAGTTGCCTGCAGCACGGCCGTAGCTCTCGCTATTGCCAGTAGTCTGATCTGCTGCTTTCTGTTCCTGATTCTTTTCCAATTCTGAATCCATAATTCTTTTCTTTCTTTTTAAATTGTAATGTTATTGGCCTCTCGGCAAGTCACACCCATGGGATTTTTTGCATAGATGCGCTTCTTCTTAACTAATTATATATTGATAAAACTCTAATCTTGTTTTGTTGTCTGCTTTTCTTTTATGCCGTGTTTCAAACTTGGCTTAGATACCGGTGTAGTTGAGCGGAGTGATAGCCATCAGCTCTGCCTTTACTGCGTCGCTGACGTTGAGTGTCTTAACGAACTCGTGGATGCTCTCCTCTGTCATGTGCTTGTTGGTACGTGTGAGTGCCTTGAGTGCCTCGTACGGATGCGGATAAGCCTCGCGACGGAGAATGGTCTGGATGGCTTCAGCCACGACAGCCCATGTGTTGTTGAGGTCTTCCTCCAGCTTCTCCTCGTTGAGGATGAGCTTGCGCAGACCCTTCAATGTGCTCTGGATGGCAATGATGCCGTGTCCGAAAGGCACGCCTACGTTGCGGAGAACGGTAGAGTCGGTAAGGTCGCGCTGCAGGCGGCTTACCGGGAGCTTCTGGGCGAGGAACTGCAGCACGGCGTTAGCGATGCCGAGATTGCCCTCTGAGTTCTCGAAGTCGATGGGGTTCACCTTGTGCGGCATGGCGCTTGAGCCTACCTCACCAGCCTTGATCTTCTGCTTGAAGTACTCCATAGAGATGTACATCCAGAAGTCGCGGTCGAGGTCGATTATGATGGTGTTGATGCGGCGCATAGCGTCAAACACGCTTCCGAGGCAGTCATAGTTGCTGATCTGTGTGGTGTACTGCTCTCTCTGCAGACCGAGCTTCTCACTTACGAATCTGTTGCCGAAAGCCTTCCAGTCATACTCAGGATAAGCCACGTGATGAGCGTTGTAGTTGCCGGTGGCACCACCGAACTTGGCTGTCATCTTGCAAGCCTGGAGTTCTTCAAGCTGCTGTGTGAGACGGTATACGAATACCATGATCTCCTTGCCGAGGCGTGTGGGCGATGCGGGCTGACCGTGTGTCTTTGCAAGCATAGGCACGTCCTTCCACTCGTCGGCATACTGCTGGAGCTGAGCGATGAGCTCCTCCACCATAGGATAATACACCTCTTCGAGTGCCTCCTTGATAGAGAGGGGCACGCTGGTGTTGTTGATGTCCTGTGATGTCAGTCCGAAGTGTATGAACTCCTTGAATGCGTCAAGTCCTCCAATCTTGTCGAACTCTTCCTTAATGAAGTACTCCACAGCCTTCACGTCGTGATTGGTCACCTTCTCGATGTCCTTCACGCGCTGTGCCTTCTCCTCGTTAAAGTCCTGGTAGATGGCGCGCAGGGTGGGGAAGAGGTTATGGTCGAAGTCCTTGAGCTGCGGGAGCGGAAGCTCGCACAGCGTGATGAAATACTCTATTTCCACGCGTACTCTGTAGCGTATGAGTGCATACTCTGAGAAATAGTCAGCAAGGGGCTCTGTTTTGCCACGATAACGTCCGTCTATAGGCGAAATGGCTGTAAGCAAATCAAGTTTCATGTGCTTTGTATAGCTTTACTATAAAAAATATATATATTATGGTGCAAAATTACAAATTAAAATGATACCATCCTATATATTTCACATTAATTATAATCAAAAAATATTTTGTCACTCAAAACATCTGATATTTTTAGTAATATGAAATGTAAATAAGAGTTTTATTGAGGAAAATGATTAAATTTGCCATTGGATATACCAAACAGCGCATATTATGGAAATGACACCAAGAACTCCTGAGTTCGACCGACTTGCATTCACAGTATTGGCAATTGAGGCTTCGGCTCAGAAAATGAATATATCTCCATCGGAGATGAGAAGACGACTTGACAAGGTGGGGCTTATAAAAAGTCTCATACAGGAATGTTATGACACTTTGCATACGGAAAGCCGTGAAGCTGTGGCTAATGACGTGGTTGAGGCGCTTAAAAATTGGGAAGGAGGAGTAGTCTAATATGCTCGACTTTCTTTTATGGAATAAAATAGCGCGTGTGATAGCTCAGTTAGCAACCACTCTTAATGTTTCCAACGATAGGGCATTGGCTATTTTCTATGACTCGGAGGTATGCAAAATGCTACACAATCCAGAGTTTGGACTGCATCTGATGAGCGATACGTATATCGTGAACGACTTGATAGAAGAACTTAGAATGAAACAATAATCGACAACCTCGTGGGAGTTTTAACTACACCACGGGGTTGTCGATTATTGTTATATCAATGTTTTAAAATCAAAACTTTCAACCCTCACCTCTCAACTCTGAACTCTCACATCTCAACTGGATATTACTCCTCCAGCGCTTGCGTAAACTCGCGGTGGAATGTTGAGAAGAAGTGGAGGTTTTCGCGGCGTGCTTCCTCATCGAGGTTCCACAGCGACTCCTCTCCTGCTCTGTGAGCCAGTACGCGACGGACGCAGCGGGCAATCTTTCGCTTGTTGTTTCGAGCCTGCAGCTGGTCGCCCTGGATGTTGTTGTGTGTGGCGTATGAGAAAGCGCAGAGTCGGCGCATGAAAGTTTCGTAGCGGTTGAAGAGCAATGCCTGTCGCATCATCTTCTCAGGGTCGGCGTCCAGTCCTTCCATGTCCATCAGTCCCTCCATGTTCTCATGGCTCCAGTCAGCCTCGTCCACCCAGAACCACTGGAATCCGAGTCGCTGTTCCATGTGCATGAGTCGCTGTGCGATGCTGTCCTCGTCCACGTTCTCCTCGGCTGTGAACAGTCCGAAGGCGAATCTTGCGAGTGACACGCCGTTCAGCTCCAGGCTGTCAGCGCCTTCCACCTCGTCGCCGACAAGCTCCACGCGCCAACGTGCCGACTTGTTCTTGATGAGTGCGGAGTGTGCTCCCATGAGCAGCTCGTCCAGCGTGCCCTGAAGCGGCAGCTCGGTTACGAGCGAGAGATTGTCGTGTATGTTGCGGACAGAGAGCGTGCCCTCGTCGTTAGCCACACACATATAGCTCAGTCGTCCTCCGTCGAGCGACAACTGGAAACGGTCGTTAGTGTCGTTGCCCACGAACATGTAGGCATAAGACGCTGCGTCTTTGTGGTTCACTTCGATGTCGCCCTGCACGTTATTGTCTGTGGCGTCCTTCAGAGAGAATCCGATGTAGGGAATGCAGAGTCTTATGGTGAACGGTTCGCCCTTGCGCGGTGTGAGTCGGCAGAGAATGCCGTCCTCGCCGATAAGGTCTTTCTTCACCAGCCATCCCTCGTCGGTCTCCTGCGCCTGCTCCACGCTCACGTCGCCGTACGACCAGTAGAGGTCGAAGACAATCTCGTTGTCGTCCTCGCGGACCACGGTCACGAAGTCTTCAGGGGCGTCGCCGAGGTATACTGCTTCCACGGGCTTCACCTCTTCGTCGCCGTCGCCAAGGACGCAGACCTCAAGGTTGCCCACCATCGGATCGTCTTCCCACTCGTCCTCACCGGCTCCTACAGCGCGGAACACCACGAAGGTCAGTCTGCTCTGCTGGCGCGTGCCGTCCGGACGGCATAGGTAATATGTCGTCTCCTTAGGCAAGTAAATCGGTGTTGTGATGTACGGGCTCTGGCAGCGAGCCGAATATTCCACCTCTGTCCAGGCGGTTAAGTTTGCTTCAGTGTTACTGCTGTTCATTTCTTAAAGCTACAATGTTATCCTTGTATGATTTTATTTTGGGACTGCAAAATTACTGAAAAAATATGAGATAGTCAAATCTTGCCGCATACAATATTTGCATTTCTGATGCTCAATACTATGAGTCTGGCGCACAACAAAATCTTTGGTGCGAAATTCTCGAGTTTTGAGCGTGCAGCGATAGTGTATTGACGCACAGATGATTATGCTGACAGGGGAAGAAGTGTGCAATGAATAAGGGTCATGAACAAGCATCATAGAGTTGCAATAGCGCCACTTTTACACCCCAATAGTGCCACTTTTATCATACAATAGAGCCACTTTTACACTCTAATAGTGGCACTATTGGACTGTAAAAGTGGCTCTATCGTTAAACGTGGGTGCCGTTTGCACAGCAAAACACCCTAAAAACAGCAAAATAAAACTCTAGAATCAATTTTTATTTTGTAACAGGTTTTTACTATTCAGACAATATTTGCATAGCGGTGGCGCCTCGCCGCCCGCCTACTTCTTCTGTGTCTTTGAGAACGAGTAAGGTGCGTCTGTGTCTGCTGTTCCGCGCTGCTTGTTGGGCTTCGGCGCGAGGTCGTAGACAAACTGCGCTCCGTTCATGAGGTCGGTGCGTGTGATGTAGTTGTGTGAGTAAGGCTTGCCGTTGAGAGTGAGAGCCTTCACGTAGCAGTTCTCCTCAGAGTTGTTGTTGGCCTTGATGCTTACTGTCTTGCCGTTCTCGAGGTGGAGCTTCATCTCGTCGAAGTAAGGAGTGCCGAGGACGTACTCGCCCGAACCCGGGCAGACAGGATAGAATCCCATCGCAGAGAATACGTACCAAGCCGAAGTCTGACCGTTGTCCTCGTCGCCGCAATATCCGTCGGGCGCTGCCGTATACATGCGGTCCATCACCTGACGAATCCAGTACTGTGTCTTCCAAGGCTCACCTGAGTAGCCGTAGAGGTAAATCATGTGCTGGATGGGCTGGTTGCCGTGAGCATAGTTGCCCATGTTCATAATCTGCATCTCGCGAATCTCGTGGATTACGGCTCCGTAATAGCTGTCGTCGAAGAGTGGCGGCACGTTGAATACGGAGTCGAGCATGCTGTTGAACACTTCCTTGCCACCCATAAGGTCGATAAGTCCTTGCGGGTCGTGGAATACTGACCATGTGTAGTGCCAAGCGTTACCCTCGGTGAAGGCGTCGCCCCACTTCAGCGGAGAGAAAGGAGCCTGGAACTTGCCGTTCTGCAGACGGCCGCGCATGAGGTTGGTTTCCTTGTCGAAGACGTTGCGATAGTTGAATGCACGGCGACGGAAAGGCTCAAGCTCCTTCTTCGACTTGCCGAGCGACTTGCCGAACTGATAGATGCACCAGTCGTTGTATGCGTATTCCAGTGTGCGTGCCACGTTCTCGTTTATCTTGACGTCGTAAGGCACGTAGCCCAGCTTGTTGTAGTATTCATGGCCCAGACGACCCGTTGACGATACCTTCGGGTGTACGTTGTTGGCACCGTGAACCACGGCCTTCCAAAGCGTTTCGGCGTCATATCCCTTCAGACCGCAGAGGTAAGCGTCAGCCACTATGGACGCTGAGTTGTTGCCCACCATGCAATCGCGATGGCCCGGCGAAGCCCATTCGGGAAGGAAACCGCTCTCCTTGTATGCGTTAACCAGACCTTCCTGCATCTTCACGTTCATCGACGGATACATCACGTTAAGCAGCGGGAAGAGGCAGCGGAATGTGTCCCAGAAGCCGGTGTCGGTGAACATATATCCCGGCAGCACCTTGCCGTTGTACGGTGAGTAGTGTACTATCTCGCCTGCGGCTGTCTTCTCATAGAATGAGCGCGGGAAGAGCACCGAGCGATAGAGGCAAGAATAGAATGTACGAAGATGGTCGATGTTGTCCGACTTCACCTCTATTCGGCCCAAAACGTCGTTCCATGTCTTGCGGCCCTGAGCCTTCACCTCGTCAAACGAAGCTCCAGCCAGCTCCTTGAGGTTCTCCATAGCCTGCTCCTCAGAGATGAATGAAGAGGCGATGCGCACGTTCACCTGCTCGCCGCGGCGAGTCTTGAAGCCTACGATGGCACCTGCATGCTTGCAGTCGGCCTCTAATGCCTTGCTGTCCATCTTGCCGTTATTCACGGCTGTGGTGTAGGTGAAGTCGTGGTCGAACTTCAGCACGAAGTAGTTCTTGAAGTTGTCGGGCACGCCACCGTTGTTCTTCGTGGTGTAACCCACAATCATTCTCTGCTCCGGCATGATCTTCACGTACGATCCTTCGTCGAAAGCGTCCACCACTACGTATGAATCGCTCTCCGGGAAGGTGATGCGCATGATGGCAGCACGCTCCGTGGGCGCAATCTCCGTCACTACGTCATAGTCAGCCAGATAAGCGCGATAATAGTAAGGTGTGGCCACCTCTGCCTTGTGCGAGAACCATGAGGCACGCTGTTCTTCATCGAAGACAGGCTTGCCGGTCACCGGCATGATGCTGAACTGTCCGTAGTCGTTAATCCACGGGCTGGGCTGGTGGGTCTGCTTGAAGCCGCGCAGCTTGTCTGCCGAATAGACATAAGCCCATCCGTCTCCCATCTTGCCTGTCTGTGGAGTCCAGAAGTTCATGCCCCAAGGGAGGCATACGGCTGGATAAGTGTTACCCGTCGACAGCGAGTGCTTCGACTCTGTGCCTACCAGCGTGCTGACATAGTCGACAGGCTCGTAGACCTTTGCCATGCCGACAATGGCGAATGTCAGCATGAGCAGTGTTGTTAACAAGTGTCTTTTGTTCATTTTTGTTCTGTAGTTTTTATTGTTTGTGATTTTTATTCAACTTCTTTTGGTGGTTTGTATAGTTTGGCTCGTATCATATTCAGTCGTTTCTGCAGAGCATAGCGTAATAACCGATGCGATAAACCGAAAATGCCGTCAGCGATGGCTTGCGTCCCGTAAGATTTCGGAGCAGCATTCCTCGCGTGATACGGAATGCCAAGCGCAGCAATGGCGCCAAGCCTAAGCGTGAAAGACGTTCTACGAGCGTCTGCACACCCGAATAGCCGCGCAGCGCGTCTCGCATGTCATGTAGCGTCTGCAGTCCCTCTTCCGTCTTCTGAAGAAAGTGTGCGTTGTCGTCAAACCGTGAGAATCCCACGGGATTGTCCGCGTGTGCCACACGTATGCCGTTGTCCTTCAGCTCCCGTCCGAGCAGCACGTCCTCGTAGCCGTAGCGCGTGATGGAGACGTCGAAGGGGTGTGCCGTCATCACGTCACGCCGTATGAGGATGTTGCTGACGTGGAAAGCGGCGTAGGGATTGCGCTTACGCCATGACAGCGGATGGCTTTGTGTGGCGTGAAGCTCGTACAGATAGCGCAGGCAAGATCTTGGCTCTGTGTCCGTCGGCGCATGAATCTTCAGTCCGCCCACCACGGCTTCCGCTCCAAGCGAGTCTGCCTCGGCATACACGGCAAGGAAGTCTGCGGGTAGAGGCGAGAGGTCGCTGTCGATGAAGACGAGCCATTCGTGTTGCGCCAACTCCACTAGTCGGTTGCGTGCCGCCGACCTTCCCACGTTATGATTGCCCCTTACGAAGCGGCAATGTGTAAGGCTTTCACACAGCTGTCGGTTGGCTTCCGCCTTTGCCGTGTCCGTGGAGCAGTCGTCATACACCACAATCTCGCACCTTAAAAGGTTGTCCTTCAAGGCTTCCGCCTGACTATGAAGAGCCGTTATGAGCGGTCGGCAGTCGTTGTTGTATGAAGGCAGCAGGATGGAAAGTGATTTCAGCATGCTTAATGGTTTAGGAAGTTACTCGTTGTCCACCCTTGCTTCCTTCAGCAGCTGCGTCTTTCCTTCAGCCACCAGTTTGAGTATCAGCTCGCCGAAGAGCGTGTTCTGCCATGCAAACCAAGGGCGCGTAAAGTGGGATGCGTCGTTCACGTCGAACGATTCGTGGATGAATCCGGTTCCGGCATCCGTGCGCTGGAGCATCTTCAGGCATTCCTTTATCTCATCATCGTCCTTGCTTGTAAAGGCACGCATCATTATGGACATCGGCCAAGCCATGCCCAGACCTACGTGCGGTCCGCCGATTCCCTCGCCAGCCTTACCGCGGAAGAAGTAGGGATTGTCCTCGCTCCACACGAAGCGGCGCGTGTTCTGATATATGGGATCATCCTCCGGCACGTCACCGAGATAAGGCATTGCGAGCAGACTCGGCACGTTGGCGTCGTCCATGAGGAAGTGATTGCCGAAGCCGTCCACCTCGTAAGCGTAAATTTTGCCATACTTGGGATGGTCCACTACGGCGTATTTCCTTAGCGCTTCGCTCACCTCGTCGGCAAGCTGTCGGCATTCTTTGGCTGTGGCAGCGTCGCCGTTGACTTTGTCCAGAATCTCAGCCGCCTTGCGCAGAGACGATACAGCCATGAAGTTGGAAGGCACGAGGAAGAGGAACGTACTGGCGTCGTCGCTCGGACGGAACACTGAGGCAATAAGTCCGACGGGCTTCACGGGATTGCCCCATCCGTGATTGCACACCGTGTCGAGCTGGTCTTCAGTCTCGCGCTGGAAGTGGTATGTGCCCAGCCCCGTCTTGCGCTGCTGCTCATGGAAGACGCGCAGCACGTTCTTCACCGCCTTCTGCCATTCAGCGTCGAAGACGGATGCGTCGCCTGTGGTCTGCCAGTAATGGTAAGCCAGTCGGATGGGGTAGCAGAGCGAGTCGATCTCGTACTTGCGCTCGTGCAGTTCGGGCTTCATGTCCGTAATGTCATTCATCCATCCTCCCTCGGGCTGAGGCTCCTTATTGAATGCGTTGGCGTAAGGATCGATGTTGATACACTTCATCTGTCGTCTTATCACGCCGCGTATCATCTTCTTCACCTTCGGGTCAGCCTTGGCAAACTGTACGTAGGGCCAAACCTGTGCCGCCGAATCGCGCAGCCACATGGCATGTATGTCGCCCGTATATACGAACGTGTCCTCATTGCCGTCGCCCTCGCCGGCGTCGTAATGCACGGTGGTGTCGAGCGTATTGGGGAAGCAGTTCTCAAACATCCATGCCAGTCGGGCGTTCTCACGGATAAGACGCTTCACCTCACGAATCTTCTTCTCTATGGCGTCCGAGACGAAGAGGCGGTCGGCTTCCTTCGGTCGCTGGCAGGTGTAGCGTGTGTTGTCTGCAGGAGCAGCCTCCGCATTGCTGGCTGAGAGCGCCATTCCGGTAGCTGCATCGTAGGAAGCTGCATGAGCTGCAGAGGCGGTGCACGCAGACATGGCTATGGCTGTAATGAATGTGAATATGATGGATTGTCTCATTGTTATGGTCTTGATGATAAAGTTCGGTGTTTTAGTATACCTACAAAAGTAGTAAAAAAATGGTATTTGTTAATACAAATTGCAAGACAAAATGTCCAAAAATTGCGTTTCATATAAAAGAATGTATAAGTATTTAGTGTTTTGCCCGCTTTTTTTGTAACTTTGTACGGAATAAGGATAATTAGAAAGAGCAGAAACATTAAGATGAGTGTAACAGAAATACTTAACAGTCAGGACGGCGCCAAGCACTTCTCCTTTGAGGTGCTCCCGCCACTCAAAGGAGCTGGCACAGACAGATTGTTTTCCACAATAGAGAAGTTCAGGGATTTCGATCCTGCCTATATTAACATAACTACCCATCATAGCGAGTACGTCTATCGCGAACTCGACAATGGGCAGTTTGAGCGTCTGCGTGTGCGCCGCCGTCCAGGAACGGTTGCCATCGCAGCCACCATACAGAAGAATTTCGGCATACCCGTCATTCCGCACATTATCTGCAGCGGAGCGACAGCCGAAGACATCGAATACGAACTCATCGACATGCAGTTTCTTGAGATAGAGAATCTGCTGCTTCTCCGTGGCGACAAGGCCAAGGAGGACCGTATGTACACCGCCACACCGGGCGGACATACACATACGACTGACCTCATCCAGCAGGTGAACGACTTCAACCGCGGCTTCTTCGTAGACGGAACGCAGATGAAGCATCCCGGACAGCCGTTCAGCTTCGGCGTGGCGTGCTATCCCGAGAAACACGAAGAGGCGCCAAACCTGGAGATGGACATCCAGTACCTGAAGATGAAGCAGGACATGGGAGCGGAGTATGCCGTCACGCAGCTCTTCTACGACAATGCGAAGTATTTCGATTTTGTGGAGAAGTGTCGCGAGGCAGGTGTTACGATGCCCCTCATACCGGGCATCAAGCCCTTCGCCAAGCTGTCGCAGCTGACCGTCGTGCCTAAGACATTCCATTGCGACCTCCCGCTGGAACTGGCTGAGGAGGTGGTGAAATGCAAGACCGACGAGGACGCCAAGCAGCTGGGCATAGAGTGGTCGACGGAGCAATGCCGCCAACTTTACCGTGCCGGCATCCGCAACATCCACTTCTATACGGTGTCTGCCGTCGACTCCGTACGTGAGGTGGCGAAGCGACTGCTGTAACTTTCAGTAAGACAAACCAAATAAAAAACATAACATCGAATGCAATTCAATGAAGTAATAGGACAGTCAGGCGCCAAGCGACAGATGCAACAGCTGGTGGCAGAGGGACGTGTGCCTCATGCCATGCTCTTCTGCGGACCTTCGGGATGCGGAAAGATGGCGATGGCTATGGCGGTGGCTTCCGAGCTGCTGCGCCACAGCCGTCTGCTCGACAACTGGGGACATCCTGACCTCCACTTCACATTCCCGACCATAAAGCTCCCGAGCATGGGTTCGGAACACCAGCCCGTCAGCGACGACTTCTTCAGTGAGTGGCACGAGATGATAATGTCAGGCCCTTACTTCACGCTGGAGCAATGGCTCGCGTCCATTAACGTGGCTGGAGCGGAGAACAAGCAGGCGCTCATCACAGGAGCCGAGAGCGACGCTCTCTCAAGGAAGCTGAGCCTGAAGTCGAGTCAGGGCGGATATAAGGTGGCGATAATCTGGCTGCCGGAGCGCATGAATCTGACGAGCGCCAACAAGCTGCTCAAGCTGCTTGAGGAGCCGCCTTCGCAGACCGTGTTCATCCTCGTCAGCGAGGAACCGGAGAAGCTGCTCGACACCATACGCAGCCGCACGCAGCGCTTCGACTTCAAGCGCATAGCGGATGCGGACATAGAAGAGGCGCTCGTGGAGAAGCGCGGGCTGGAGCATGCCGACGCGCGAAGCCTGGCAAGACTTGCCAACGGATCGTGGACCAATGCACTCGCTGCCCTCAGTACGGGCAACGAGAACCGCATGTTCTTCGACCTTTTCACCATGCTCATGCGCCTCGCCTACACCAAGCGCGTGAAGGAACTCAAGAAATGGAGCGAGAGCATCGCGGCCTTCGGACGAGAGAAGCAGAAGCGATTCCTCACGTACATGCACCGCATGGTTCGCGAAAGCTTCGTCTATAACTTCCATGAGCCGGAGCTTAACTATATGACGGCGGAGGAAGAACAGTTCGCGCAGAAGTTTGCGCCGTTCATACACGAGCGCAACATCATTGAACTGTCCGAGATGATAGGTAAGGCGGTGCGCGACATATCGCAGAATGCCAACTCCAAGATGGTGTTCTTCGACATCGCCATGCAGACCATCATCTTCATAACAAGGAAAAAATAAACATACACATATACATAATATATACATATAAATAAATAAATCTGCATAACTCCTAAAAACAAAGGAAGTTCCATGTCTTTTAAGTATATTTGCAATTACAATACAAAACAAAAAGACATAAAACATAACAAACTATTTCAATTAACGTGCAAATAACGTGCAAAAAAAGAGGAATAAACATGATAAAAATATCTATAAAATTAGACAAAAGACGGAGACTTAACAATGGGAAGTTTCCCCTTAAAATAAAAATAGCGAGGAAAAACAGTGCTTTATATATAGCAACAGGTTATGAATTACATGCAAACGAATGGGATTCAAAAAATGAAAAGGTTAAGTTGCTTACGAACCGAAATGCTATTAATTTAAAGCTTAGTAAAAGAATTGTAGAAATAACTGACAAGGTTCAGGAATTGCAAAACACCGGCAAGCTAAGACTTATACCTAACAAAAAATTATTGGCAATACTGACAAACCAAGACGACAGCAACGATATAAAGGAACACCTTTTTAAAACTCAATATGAGAATTTTATTAAGACTAAAGACAATCAAGGAACCATTAGTATTTACAATACTACAATTAATATAATAAGGAAATATTGCAACTATGATGACCTTTTGCTTGAGGATATAGATGTAGAATGGATAGATAATTTCGTGCGACATCTTAAGCATCAAGGAAACAAAGAAAATACAATAGCGACAAGATTACGTTGCATAAGGGCTGTTATCAGTTTTGCAAAAAGAAGAGGGAAAACAGATTATGATGCGTTTTTAAACTATTCCATAAAAATAGAAGAAACTGTAAAAAGGTCTTTAACCGTTGAACAGTTAAGAGCTTTGCTAAATGTAAAATTAACTAAAAAACGAGCTGAATACAGGGACGTTTTTTTCTTAGTTTTTTACTTGATGGGAATTAACATAGTCGACCTCTCAAAAATTAAAGAGATTTCGGAAGGCAGAATCTTTTATAAACGTGCAAAAACAGGAACACAATACAGCATAAAAGTTGAGCCCGAAGCGTTAGCTATAATAAAAAGATACAAAGGAGACGAACATTTATTGTCTATGTTTGACGACACTAAGAACTATCTATATCGTGAACATTCATTGAATCACGCATTAAAATTAATTTGTAAAGAAATAGATTTGCCAAACATTACTGTATATTGGGCGAGACATTCTTTTGCAACAATAGCCTATCAAATAGGAATTCCCACAGATGTAATAGCAGACTGTTTAGGACATAAATCCGCACATAGGATAACAGAAATATATATTCAAAAAGACCAGACAAAAATAGACGAAGCAAACAGAAAAGTAATTGATTATGTTCTGTATGACAAACTTTAAAGAAAAGAGGCATAATTTTATTCGTTATGCCTCTTTTTTATTTTAATTAAATATCATCATTATAGAATGATGTTTTGCGAGTATATTTTCTTGTAATACTTACATTTACTTCTTAACATTCTCTCCATGTCGAGACGTGTCTCGCTCAGTTGTTTGAAGGTGTTGAAAGAGAATATATTCTTACACTCTTTTTCCGATACAGTCTTGCTCTTTATATCGAACATGCTTATCTCCCACATCCATTTGTCAGGAAGGGGAATAAAGCCAAACAACTTCCTTTGCGTAACTCTTGATACTGTTCCTTTCAATATAATGTATGTCTCTATGGGCTCGCCATTAAAGCGGAGTCCGTCAATGTTTATCTGTGTTCTGTATACTATTTCTCGTTTCATAATTTTACTATTTACAAAATTACTGAATGTCTATTAGTTGAATTTATTATCAACGACTTTTAATATGTTACAGCCGTTTTAGAAGCGTGCAGCATTGATAGCCGAACGCCTTTTCTTCGAAACCCAACTTTTTATACCAGTGCAACACCCATAGGGGAGAGTCGCGTCCTTCCCACGATATTGCGACGGTCTCTATGCCGCAACGCTTCAGCTCCCTCTCTACAGCCTCCATCAAGTGCTTTGCCACCTCATGACCACGGTGCGCTTCGTCCACCCACAGCGAGTAAATGAGAGCGTCAGCCTCGCCATCCAAAGGCTTGTCTTCGGTGCAGTGAGGAATAAACGCCTGTATGCTGCCATGGTGCAGCTCGTCGGTGACGAGTATGCGAATGGAGTCTTCCCAATGCTGATATTGTATCATAGATGAAATGTTATTGTGCAACGTCCTCGCCGGCTGCTTTACGTGCTTCGAGCTTCGCCTTGAGCTGACTCTGTGTGAGCGAACCGCTGATGGTTAGACGTACCACCATGCCCTCGGCAGACACCTGTACCTTGGTGTCCGGAGCCAACAGAAGCGGCAGCTTCTTCTCCAACCGCGTCATCACGGCCATCACGTCCGCTACGCATACTGTAGAGTTCTGCGCCATGTAGTCGCAAAACTCGGTGAATGACATCTGCTGCAAGTCAACGATGTTGGCACTTGCAACCTTTTCTTTCGTGAGATGGTTATCACGAAAGACAATTCTTGTTTTGATTGCCATGTGTTAATAAACTGTTTGGGCGTTAATACTAACCTCTATGTTTTTACCCAATTCCACAAAGAGGCTTTTGGGGTAGGGGATAGCCGTTTTGATGTTAGGGGATAGCCGTTTGCATCCAAGGGGCTATCCCCTATGCTTTTTCCGACTACAAATGTAGGGAGAAATATTTTGGCGGTGCGGACCTGCTCACAGCTCCACCAACACCTTTATCTCTTGGTTGCCGCCTGTATGCGTAAGACAAGAAGGACTTAAACCCTTTGTAGAATAAACTCTGCTGTTAATCTCGAATATATTGTTACGCAAAGAAGTCTGCATCATGCCGACTACGAGGGTGCGTGTGGTGTCAGTCTGTGGCATTCTTTGGGTGTGAGCTTGCGGATGGCGTAACTCTTGATGGTGCGGTCGGTGAAATTGAGTTTTGTTATCATATTGTCTTATACCTTTTATAATTCTACAAACACACATACCCCTCCGCTTGCTGCGGTCAGAGCGTTCACCAGCTTACCACCCCCAACCGTCCGGCTGCGCCTTAGAGCCGAGGAAGGATAGCTAAGGTCGGCAGCACCCGGGCAAGGGCAGTCGGTATAGCCCTGCTCGGTGGCTTGGCGTATGCGAAGGAACGTTTCGCCCTTGCGGTCCACAATCTGAAGGAAGGGTCGGTCAGAGGTGGAGTAGATGCGGTAGAGCGAACCGTCGGGATAGCGCCCATACAACTTGCCGTCCTTGGTGATGGTGCCGCGCTTGTAGCGGGGCGTATGAGGGTTAATCATATTCTGTCATTATTCGCCATCCGTGCCTCGGCGCAGGATTGCCCCATTGCAGGGTAACGGTTCCGATGGAGTTGCCGTTCCAATGTATGCGCTGATGGAAATCATCGAATGGGTGTTGCTTAATCATATTCTATCATTATACAGTGAGGGCATTTGTAGTCGGTGGCTCGTAGGGCAGGCGAGAAGTTACCCGCCCATCCTCGTCATTCGAGCCGATGGCTAACGGGATGCACCGAAATCTTAATGTTAGTCATTATTTTCTCTTGTTCCACATAATCCGCGCCTTGACAATGCGGTGGTCTAAAACCAATCCGCACGGCTTATATGATATTGCAGGATGCGTGGTGTTATACCATTCCAGCCATCGCCAATGCCAATAATACATCGTGTGTCGTTTTGCGTCAGAACCGCCACAAGCGGGCGGTCGCTGGTTCATTATCTTCTTCGCTAATCGTGCTTTCATTGTTCTCGCTTAATTCGTTGTTTTACCAATATTCTCTCTGAGCAAAATACTCTTTTAAGGATAGATAGCGACGCTTGCAAGACCGTTTCTTTATCTTAGACGGGTTCTCGTGTCTATGCTGACGTTTTCTTGCCAAACGAATACTTGCGCCATGGATGTAATATCCTCCATCCACTTTCTCACAGTTTTCCGAGTCAAACGAAATCGTGTACTCGTAAGTACGTTCTTTTATATTTGCTGCCATACGCTACTCGTCTTTTAGGTTCAACTTCTCCTGCCATTCCTTATCGTGAATGGAGCCTACGACTTCAAAGTCTTGCAAATAGTCTTGCGTGAAATTATGTCCGCATGCCATCGGGGAAACTTTTTCGGTTGCCATTGAGAGATAAAATTCGTGCATGACGAAGCAAGCAGAAAAAACCTCGAAACTGATGATGCCATACACGTCGTAGAGCGAGGAGGTGATGTCGTGCGCTATGCCACTCGTTCTTTTCAATACGTCACCTTCATATACCTCCTTGCCGTCCTTGTCGAGGAAACCGGTATACTGACCGACGGTATCTGTGGCAACGGCAAACGTAAAAACAGGTCGCTTATCACGGCATGGATTATTTTTTACGAGAGTCAGATCTGCCACATGGGACAGGTCGCCATAATTCCACTCCCCGTCCTCAAGACTCTTGCCCTTAAACTTGATTGTTCTCATTCTATAAATCATTTATGTTGTAATGTTTATACCCAAATCACTGTGTCAGGATGTTTTCTTGATACTTGTGCTGCTTTTCGAGCATCCAGCATCTAAGGAAAGAACCACGATGCTATTATTTGCAGTTGTCTTCTTCCTTAATGCCGAATGGAGTTCCATCCATAAACCAATAATTTTTTAAGGCTTGTTCATAGGTGCTATGTCCGTCAGTTACTGTATTTCGTTGTATGTTTCCATTTTCATCTTCTTCAAAGTAAGGGGAAACGGAGACAACGACATCATGTACACATACTATCTGTATTGCTTGACCTCCATCGTGAGGAGCGCCGTTTTGGGGTTGATAATCTGTTATCCATCCGAACGGGAAATGCTTGAGCATTTCCCACCAACATTCTTCGGCGTTGCGGAAAGGACGGTAGGGAGGCTCGGGCTTGACGCGGAATCGCTTACTGGTAATCCATGAAGGAGCGTCGGTGTCAAACCATTTCCCTAAAGAGGTTTCATAAACTTGTATCTGCTTGCCGTCTACGTATGCTTGCATGACGGCGATGCGCTGTTTTGTTTCTTCTTTTGTCATAATTGTTTAAATTTATCTATACTTAGATTTTATTTTTTGGACATCATCATAAAGGTCATTTATTACCTTGCTTAGCTCCTCAAATTCTTCTTTGCTAAGAAACCGAGGAACATTACTCCAAATCTTATCTCTTTGCTTTTTCGATATTCCCATTTTACTTTTCCTTATCGAACTTAGACTTCAAGACAACGATTCTCTTATACCTTTTAATAAAGATTCCAAATGGAACGAAAAGACCATCGTCAGCATTCAGAAACTTGCAGTCCAGCCTTTTTAAGGCGTCATTCCACACAACCTCAACAATACTTCCTGTTTCAAGGTTAGAAATGATGTCACCGATATAAATCTCCTTCCCATTCATATCCTGCTCTCCGGTAAACTGACAGATGGTAGGTGGTGCAACTTCATATAACGTTGCACCACCTTCAGCTACGATACCTATAGTAGTTTTGCTAAGTGCAGGAATCTTCATTACAACAAAGCTTCCAATTATCCATTCTCCGTTGTCAAGACGTTCAGCCTTGAACTTGATGTTTTCTATTTTCATGAGCTATTTAATTTTTCCAATATTTACCAATTAAATAACCTATAACTCCACCCATGAAAGCTATATATAGAATGATTAGGGCAAGCATGACATAAAATTCTTTCATAACTATTCCTCCTTTTCTTCTAAGAGTTTTCTAATTTTTGTCAGTTCTTTGGTTACATTGTCTATGTTTACCATTATTCCTGCCAAAATGAATAAAATAAAACAAATCGCTAAATCCATAATTATTCCTCCATATTCTGTTGTTTTAGCCTCTTACTTTTTTCTTTAATAGCTTTCAATTCACTAAGCCAAATAAATAATTGTTTATGTTCCAAAGAACAATCTTTATTACAAATACTTAGTTCGTCTGCTTTTTGTTTGCAGTGTTCTATTGCTTCATCTAAGGTCATAGTTTTCTTTTTGTAAATCCGTTATTAACTTCATAGGTTCTATTTCCTACATAAATTTCCTTAATTGGAACAGATGGAAGCGAGGTTCTTTTCCATTGTCTCAAAGTTGGGTCAGATGTTATGGCAGTCTTGCCTAACACCTTTGCCAGCTTGCATATTTTTGGAAATTCCTTGAAAGGGTCTTCATTTGTCACCATAGTTCAATCCTCTAATTCTATATTATGTTCATCTGCGAAAATATCTTCTACATCCTCGCAATAACGACCTTCACAAAGCGTCTCGGGAAATGCTCTGTTAACAAAATACTCTCGGCAGCATAACTCGCATATTTCATCTCCATAATTATTTATCAACTCTTCTCTGGTCATTATTCACCCTCCTTTCTGATTAAATAATCGTACATAGGCTTGCGGCTTCTACGATATTTATTACATATCTTTTCTGCCTCTTCCTCTGTGTCACAAATTGCAACAACTCCATCGGGATACGTGTCCCAATATCTAATAACTTTAAATTTTGTCATATTAACCCTCCAATTCTTTTATAGCTTGCTCGCATCTTTGTATATTCAAATCCATATATGCCATAAGGTGCTCGTCCGTGCCAATACACATGCCCTTTACAAGAAAGAGACTATCCTTAACCTCTTTCATTAAATCAATAGCTTTTGCTTTATTTATTTTGTTGAACTTACTAACTGAAGACTTTAAATTTGACTTACTTAGTTTCCTCTTCCACGCCCGGCGTTCAGCACGGGACATGCCATCTTTATTAATGGAGAATGCTTCCTCTATTTTAGAGATGTTTTGACGCTCATATTCTTCGAGGACAGGAATAAGATGCGATGGAATTTGTTCTTTCATATTATTTGCTTACATATTTATAGGTATCTATTTCTGTTTTGTAATTCATATTACAACTCTCGTCTTTTGTCTAAATTAGAGGATGATAATTAGTAATTTGTAATATGCTCTGCGTACATTATTTTTCGCATAAGGCGGTCTATTTCTTTATCTGATGCTATATGGTCTATTGGGTAGCGCATAAAGTTTCCCCAATCACTTTGCTTTCGCAATTCGCCATTGGAATCCAGACCAATCAAACATCCATATCCGTCACCATTTTTATAGCCATCATGGATAAATATATTTCCATCACTTGTTACAAGAAATTCTCCTCTTTTAAATTCACTTCTTTTTAACATATTTCTCTTCTTTTTTACTCTCCCCACTGTCACTGGGGAGAAATTGTTATTACTCAGTTACCAACTCCCAGTCCTCTGCAAATACATCACTCGAAGACGGAACCCAAGAGTCGGCACGTCCGTCTGGGTGCACTATAAGCATCTGATTGGTGTAAGCGATGTGTGGCTCAGCACGTGCCATAATGATGTCCTTGGCAGACTGGGGAAGTGACTGCATATTAGGAATAATGTCGGCTGTAATATGGGCTGGCACTTGCTTGACAACAAATAAACCTTTGCCATTCCAACCAGCTCTGCGGACAGCCATACCTGCTTTAAGATAAAGTACTGCCGTGCCGAATGTAAAATTGGACAGCTTAGCTTTCATCTTATTTGCCTTTATAAATCTGTCTGCCAAGACAAAGTAATATTGCCCCATCACCCCTCTTTGCACAGTCAACAAAGCACGAGAAAGTGCGTCTAAAGCACTGAACTCATCCGAAGAAAGAAAGTTATCGCATTTATACATGCGTTTTTCAAGGTCTTCGAGTTCAAGAAGCATTCTGTTGACGAACGTTTCAGACGGCTTGTAAGCCTTCTCGAATACATCTGCCGGACTCCAAGACTGGTAGCCGTCTTCATACTCAACAAGGTAGCCAGCCTTGTCTGTTTCACACTCTGACGGTCTTACGCCGTTCTTCAAGAGCTTGCGCTCGTAGGCTTCACCCATTGTCATAGGCATAGCCTTCACTGTTTTTGTACCAGTGTACTGTTTCATTTGTTCGTTCATAATATTTATTTTGTTGGTTTTAGTGGATACTTCTCACTTCCGACAACACGGTACGAAATAACCTCGGGTCTGTTTTCTAAATCCTTTATCGCATCTTTAATCGTATCAAAGCGGCATGAACAAACGTGTTTTGAATTTGTATTGACAAAACAAAACTTTTCAGTCGCCCTGTCCTTACAAAGAAGGACGGTACAATCGCGTTTAGGTGGACGGCGTTTGCAGTCTATTATCATGTACTTTGTTCTATCCATATCGCTCTATTTTACAAGTTCAAAATCGTAAACGAATACCCAAGGGTTGCTCTCCCATGTGCCCTCGCCTGAGATACGATCGATGAGGACAGAATAGGCTTCACGCGGGTCGGGATAAGGGTCGTAATATTCCTCTCCACGTTTTATGATGTCATAACAATACCATCTTCCGGTTCGTGTCCAAATTCCTTCTTCCAGACAGTCCTCGTCGCTGATATCTTGCAGACGTTCGACGCGGATGCGGGTGATGCGGATGTGATGGGGCATAAGGTCAGCACGGACGAACATCTTGTTGGTGCATCCTTTCTCGTATTTGATGCATTCCAAAGGCATTCCGTGAATGCCACAAAGGCGGTAGAATTCATCGTCCTTTACCAGATCATCGTATTTTTGGGCGATGGCTATGGTTTCGCCGAGCTTGTACCGAGCAGCTTTTAACCTATTGTCACGGAGTGTAAGCAGAGTCCGTCCGTTGTCGAGCTTTTTGAGTTGGAAATCTTCATCATCAAACACAATAAACCCATTTTGCGTATAGGCGATTCTTCTCGTCTGCGTCTTGCGGCCTTCGAGGACGGCTTGGGTGAGGCCGTAGCGGTCGTTGAACATTATCTTTTTCATAAATTATTCGGTCTTATTTATCTCTATCTCCACTTTCACCTCGTTTGTCAGCTCTTCATTCATGACGATATTGACATACTGGAAGAATATACGTCCGAGTTCGTGGACAAGGTTGTCTTTTCTTCCTTTATCTGCGGAGTGGGTGTTTTCTATTACCGATACGTACTCGTCATCCCTGACAACCATTCCGTTTTCGGCTTGTTCGATTGTTAAGTTAATTTTCATTGCTGTACTTCCTTTTCCATTTCCTCAAGCTTCTGTAGGTAGGCTTGGATGATTGCGTCTTGCTTGCCGATAGTCTTTACAGCGTCCTTAAAATGCTTGATAAGGTCGTCGTAAGCACTCTGTCTGCCAATCTTGTAGAATGTGTAGAATAATGCAAGGGTGATGGATAAACTGGCGATGATTTTCAATATTTCTATTATGAGCATAACTTAGAATTTTTCTCTGATTTTCTGATATTGTGCAATAAATGTCTTTTCTGTAACCCAATCGCTGTACCGGGTGCGGTAGTAGGTCTTGGGCTTGCCTGATGCCAAGCCGCTCTTGTCGCGAGGCGTGTTGACGCTCTTGTATATCTTGGGGACGATGTCGGTGGACTGGTATGCCGTGACGTACTCGTCCTCGAAGGTTATGTGTGCGGTCTCACGGAACTTGACATTTTCGAGAGAGAAGGGACAGTTCATTCGCTGCCTCCTTCCGTGTAGAACTCCACTTGCAGGGTCTCGGGGTTATACTTGCCGTGGTAGTACTTCTCCGCAGCAGCAATAAATTCTGTACGAATCTTATCGGGCGCTAAACAACAAAATTCATCATTTAATTCAGGACCTTCCTCAAAATAATCAAAAATTAATTCTTCTGATTCACAATGCAGAGTTCTGTTGAATGTTGTGTAAGATGTATCTGCCCAGCTTTCAAATACGGAGATTTCCTGACTACCATAAACTATGTCACCTCGCTTGAAGAATCTTCTCCAATCTCTCATTTCTGAGGAAGGAAAGAGGAGACATTCTGCGTTAAAATATTGAATATAAAGACGGCCATCTTTAGCAAAACTCAAAGAATCTCCCATTACAGTCTTTACAATGATTGAATACTTATAACAATCATTACAAATTTGAGATAATTCTACTTCACCACATATCGGTGAGTACAGCTTTGTGCCCTTTGGGCAGTCCTTCAATATCTCTGCTATGTTTATATTATTCTTCTTTTCCATACGTTTTGTTGTATTGTTCTTCTAATACGTTGATTTTGTTTTGTAGTTGCCTCACAACCTCTTTATAATATATAATTCGGTATAGCTGGGCGTATTCGGAGGCGTGCTATGTAACGTCCCACACGTCCCTTACGGCGGTGTTACGGATGTGCCGTTGGTCTTTCTTCGTCAGTTCCATGCGTAAAACGTTCTTGTAGTCCACATATAAACTCGTACATCAACTCGCTCCATTCATCAGCAGGCTTGCCGTAGAGAGAATCGGCATAGTCACGAATATCGATGCATGCACCTTTCATACCTAAATCGAAAAGTTTTTTACCTTTCTTTCTACTTTCAGCAACTGTTACTCCACCCAGAAGGTGTATGAGCCATGTCTTGATTTTCTTCATAGTTGTATGTGTTTTTAGTTTCGTAAGAGATGTATTTTTACCACCTTGTGTACAGCATGCGGCTGCGACTTGTTGAAATCACGAACGAGGCGACGCTCGAGGTCGGCGTGCCAAACGGGCTTGTCGGTGCCAGGGAGTAAGACCTCAGCATGGGCGCGATGTCCGTTGTCGAAGGTAAGGATGGCTGTGCGCCACTCACGAGGAACAAATGGATTGTGTTTCATTTCTCTCTGCCGTTGTGTGCTACGAGTGTTCCGAACTCAACTCCGCTGCGGTCGCCGCGGATGATTACTTTCTTTCCGATGTTTGTTTCCATTGTTTTTGTTTTTATATTGTTTGTGTATTAATGTTTGTTTTTATTTGCGATTAGTATCCTCAACTTTCTTAAGCTGTTCTTTGAATGGACAATCTTTAGCAACACTCTCAATGTGTACACTCTGTCCTTGCAACTTGCAGGAATACATGTCTCCAAAGCCAAATGACCCAAAGCCAAATGACCAAACAATGAAGTATTTGCAATTGCATTCCTTACAGGTTTTTTCTATCTTATTCATATTCGATTTTTAAATTTTTAAGTTTGCATCCTCGCCGAGTGCCCAGAGGATGTGTTGGAGCTGGTGGACGTACTGGATTTCACAAAGAGAGATGTCATTTAGAAGGACTGAACATCTTTTGGAAGTCTGTAAAAAAGAAATCTCAATATCGTGTCCGATATGGCCATATATTATGGGTGCGTAGTACTCCTGCTCCCATCCGTTCTTTTCGAGGATTTCAGGGGTGATGGGGATTCCTTCGATGCCTTCACACCAAACACCGTGAGAGAAATCCCATTTTTCTCTATCAGTTTGAAGCAGACCTACAATCCCCTTCTTGTCTTCACATGACCTTTCAGAGTCTATGGCTACAACCTCGCAAATTGCTCCTTTGGGTATAATACAGTTATCGTTGCTGACTCTTACAAAGTCGCCTATTCTTAATTCTTCCGGTTTAATCATGTTAATTGCGTAAAATATGTACTTTTATAACTTTATGAATAGCTTTAGGCTGTGACTTGTTAAATTCGTGAATGAAGCGACGCTCAAAGTCGGTGTGCCATAAGGGTTTGTTGGTATGAGGCATGAGAACCTTGGCGCGAACACGCTCTCCATTATCGAGTGTAAAGATGGCTGTGCGCCATTCAGGAGAAACAAAAGGATTGTAGCTCATCTTATACTCCTTTCCTCTTCCGCCACACAACTCAACCGTTCTACTTGTTGTTGCAGCTTTACCATTTCCTTGTTTGCATGGTCTCTTTCCATCCTCGCGTCGTTCACAAGCATGGAGCCGGTTACCACCGCAACTATCAGCACTACCGCCACGCAAACCCACGGCTGTTTATGTGCAAAGCTATTGATGTCTCTAATGACGCCCTTTGCAAAAGCCCAACCATATTTTAAAGCATACATTCCTGCTTCTTTTGTAGTTGCATTGTCTACAAAACTAATTGTTGTTTTCATAATTTTTTGTTTTTATTTTACGTTAAACTTCAGTCTTAGTTTTTTATAATTAAATAAATACCATACTATATGACAGCGTATTTGTTGGCGTAATTTTTATAAATATGATTACGATAACTGTACGTGTAGTTTACAAGCATGTCTTCTGTATATTTACTACAAATTGCAATACGTTTACAGATATTGCGCATTTTCTTTATAATATTGCATTTTACCGCAAGTTTTACAATTTGTATTGACTTACATACTGACATACCTATTTTTGCCGCCATATATTTGTATGAAATGCCATTGTCTACGAATTTTCTGCCATAACAAAAACGATTACAAGTTTTGGTAGCTTTCTTATATTCCTTTTTTGAAGAAGGATTGCTTCTTTGCTGAATCATTTGTTTGGCAAAATCCTTACGACGCTGTATTTCCACAAGTAACATTGCGGTCAAACCATTTTCTATGTTCTTGATTTCTTGCGCATAAGCATTCTTTTTTAAGTTAACGTTAGGTTTAAATGTAAGTTCAGGTATAGCGATATTACGATGCGCCGTGTGACTATGCAATGATTTAAAAACGAGGTGCTTGTTGTTAAGACCTGTCTCCTCTATCAATTCCATGTTTCTAAGGATAGACAATCTATCCTTGATAGCATTTGCGCTTATACCTGTAATATCATGCAATTTATTTACGCTCCAATCCTTAACAATAGAATTGCGAGTGTGTGTTTTTACAAACAAAGAGAATGCAATCGCCTTTCTCAATTGAGAGTTGCGATACATCTGATTTATTATGATTCTCTTTATCTTCATGTCTGTAAAAAGCAAAAGCGACAAGGTTGTGTACTTACCTTATCGCTTTGTATTTAATGCGTCAGTTAAGACGCGCCTTAAATCCATGTTATACACTTCACGATGTACACGGTTCGCTTAGTGGTGATTAATAGCTTTGCTATTTTTCACACCACAAAATTAATAAAAATATCCATCAAACTAATACATTCTCTTAATTATTTATAATTTATTAATACTTTATATTGATTTATTATTAATTTTCAGTATCTTTGAAGCGTTAAACTAATAAATAATTGCTTATGACATTTACACAGACTGAACAGTATTTTTGGGCAGAGCGCATCATGCAAGCGGTCTGCGATGTAGGACAAGTTACCTTTTTGGAGCTTGTATCAGAAAGAAAAAATGTGCGTGCAAATACCCTACGCGGCTTGTATTGTCTTTTCACTCGTGATTATTGCATTCATCCAGATCGTGCGGCGCGTCTTATTGCTCGCACACGTGTAAACGTAATAAATCAGGCACGTAAGTATGCGCAGTATTTACAGGTCAAAGACAAGATGGTTGTCGAATTATACAATAAAATCAAGAATATACTTAAAACCTATGACAATGAGAAGAGATTATGATATTACAATCCCAGATATGTTGTTTCCAAGCGACAACGAACTGGAGATTCCTACACTCGACATCAATATGCAAGCAGAATGTTGTCAGATACCATTCTTATGTTTTGGAGAACAAAAGCGCACATATAACATGAATGGCGCCGGAACACTACATTTCTATACTGACGATTACCGCTTCACTACAGTATACGAACATCCCGAAAAGATATACAAACAACATCATCCTGCAAACATTGTAGAACCCAATTTCTCTTTGTTCAATGAGACTCCTATATCATTCGGCATGCAAGCTCTCTACAAAAAGCGATGGATTGCGCGCGCTATGCAGACCCGTGGCATTGGCATATTCGTCGACCTTAATGTAGCACAAAAATGGTATCAGCTTAACATGCTTGGCGTTCCCCGTGGGTGGAGGGCTTTCGCTACACGCGGATATTCCGACCGTCTGAACAACCTTGCCTTTGAATTGTCTATCGCCAAGGACTGGGCTTTGGGCAAAACTCCTCTATTCGTTATATACGGTGGCGGCAACGAATGCCGGCGGTTCGCCCAAGAGAATGGTTGTATCTATATTAATCCTGTTGTTACGACAAAGAAAAAAATAGAAGCGTTAAAAAAGATACACGAAGGAGTGGCTTTCTTCAATGAAGAATTTTCAGTTAAGAAAGAACTTGAAAAACTCACACCGTTCACGCATCAGATAGAGGATTTCTCATCGAACAGTAAACAAAACATTGAAGACAAAAATTAGTTTATTTAGCGACAAGTGATTTTTAGGTGATTATTAATTAATGAAGTACCTTTGCTTTACTCATAAGCAAAGGTTTAAGTAGAAGGCTGGCTCGCGAGGGTCGGTCTTTTATTTTATATATAATGTACGCATTTAGCAAGCTTTAAAATATATCAAATACTAATATTTCTATTAGTTTTATTTGGTTGTTTGAAGATAATATATTAATTTTGCGATGTAAAAATTAATAAGCAACTAATAAAAGGAGATACAACAATGATACAGCTTACAAAAAGAGAGCTTAACAAGCTCAACACACGCAAAGCAAAGGTCGCAAAACTTAACAACGACCTTAGAGAATATTTTGACGCATCAGGCGATATGTTACTGCCAGACATTGAATGTACCTGTATAGGTTACAGCCCAATGGGAATGGTTGAAGCTAATGACATTAAAGATAAAAATGGTAACGTTGTTGGTTTTCAGGCTTCCGTAGATGACTTAGACTACAAAGTTGAATACGTAGAAGAAGATGGTGATATATACCTTACAGGTTGGGAAGAACTTGAAGACGACCTTAAATATCAGCGTCGCAGACTTAACAAAGCATGGAGAGTGTTCAAGGCAGAAAATCCTGACGCAGAACTTGAACGCGACGACGAGGAGGATTAATTGTTTACACGGGGTAGGCAATGCTTACCCCCCCCCCGACTACATAAAATATTAACTTTGCAAAAAAAACGAAAGATTATGGCAAAAGGTGGAGGTTCAACAAGAACAGTAAGCGCAAACAATGCGAGCGCAAGCAGAACAAATAAAAAATCGCAAAATTTTACTATTACCGCAGGAGAAAAGATACGACCAGACCTGCCCTCTTTTGAAGAAAATTTTTCGGCAGAAGTCTTGGGATTGAATCAACAAGATGAAAAGGACTTGTATCAACTCCTTAAAGGTGCTTTTTTCGGAGGAGACGACATATACGCGGCTATTGTTTTAAATAAGAAAATGCCCAAATCAAAAGATTTCGAACTTAATACTTATCGTAAGGATGCGTTAAAAGCTCTGACATCGTATTCGGCATCGGATAAGGCAGCAACAATACTCCTTTCGACACTTAAGAGCGCAGTTCCGAAAGAAAATTATAATAAAATTGTAAGATTTGCCGAAATGTTTAAAAATAAATATTATAGTACCACTTTGTCATTTGATACTGCCTACAATCATCTTTTGAGCGATAAAGAAAGAGAAAAGTGGGAAAAAATTTACAATAAATAAAAACTAATACAATTTTATTTTTGCTAAGTTTTGCAAAAACATTTGCATCACAGCCGTAAAATAACAACAATTTTCAAGGGTACGCACGACTAAAACGTAGCGTACCCTTTTTGTTTACACGGAAATAAATAAATCTTTATAAACCTTGATAAATCTGCTTAATTTTGCTTTAAATCATTATAAAACACGCTTAATATGGCAAAAAAGCAGAATAGCACGCTCAACGAATTGGGCGTTAAAGAACGAATTAATCTAAGCTGTCTGGAGCTTAATGAAGGGCAGATTGTAGGCATTCCAAAGAACCCTCGCTATCTTAAAGGTGAGGAACATGACAAGCTAAAAAAGTCACTCAAGGACTCGCCGGAGCTGCTGCAATACAAGCCGCTTATGGTATACGCTGCCGAAGGTGGCAAGTTTGTCGTTATTTGCGGCAATATGCGCTTGCGTATCTGTCAGGAACTGCACAACGAAGGCGTAGAAGGTTTTGATGCGCTGCCTTGCTTTGTACTTAACAAGGACGTGTCCATTGCTAAAATTAAGGAATACGCCATCAAGGACAACGTACAGGCTGGCAACTGGGACTGGGACGAGCTTGCCAACGGAGATTGGGAGGTAGACGATTTGCAGGACTGGGGCGTTGATTGCTCGTTCTTGACCGACACGGAGCCAGTCAAAGAAATGTCGGAGCGCAAAGAAACGGAAGACGACGCATACGATGAGGACGAGCATGAGATTGAAGCGAAATGTAAGCTCGGGGATATTTGGCAGCTCGGCAGACATAGACTCATGTGTGGTGACTCTACTGACACATCGCAAGTCGCTAAACTACTCGGGGGCACAAATATTCAACTATACTTGACAGACCCACCTTACAATGTGGCTTATGGTTATGATGGTGCAGCAACAGAAGGACATCGCAAGGACGGACTGGTTGTCTTGAATGACAAAATGGACAACGACAAATTCGAGGAGTTCTTGACAAACGCATTTAACGCTGCCAATGCTAATATGGAGAAAGGCGCTTCGTTCTATATATTCCACAGCGACGGCTACTCATATTGGTTTAGAAAAGCCCTTATCAACACGGTAGATCTGGAGCTACGAGAAAATTTGATATGGGTAAAGAACTCTATGGTACTCGGAAGACAAGACTACCAATGGCGACATGAACCTTGCTTGTATGGTTGGAAAAAGGGAGCAACCCATAATTGGTTTAGCGACAGAAAACAAACGACCGTTATGGAGTTTGACCGTCCGACAAAGAGTATTGAACATCCGACAATGAAGCCCATCCCACTTTTCGCATATCTTATTCAGAACTCATCGCAGGAAGGCTGGAATGTATATGACAGCTTCGGAGGTAGCGGCACGACTATAATGGCGTGCGAACAACTCGATAGAAACGGTTTCTCGATGGAGCTTGACCCTCATTATTGTGATGTAATAATCAATCGTTGGGAAACTTACACAGGGAAAAAGGCTGAAAAAATCACAGTTTAACTACATAATTTAAAATTAGAAATGATAGAAAAAGTAAATCCACAACATCCCGACAAAGTCGCAGACCGCATTGCCGGAGCAATCGTTGACCTTGCTTACACCAAGCAGGAAATTCCAAAGATTGCCGTTGAAGTTCTTGTCGGACATGGCGTAGCTAACGTTATTATCGAAAGCAGCGTAGATTTCTCTAAAGAAGAAGTACACACAATCGTGGAGCGCATAACCAACTGTGACAATTTACGACTGAATCTTGTAGTCAAGCCACAGGACGCGCACCTTGCAAAGAACCAAGATGGCATTATCCGTTGCGGTGACAACGGAATCTTCAAGGGTATGCCCCTCACTGACGAGGAGTGGAAGTTAAGTCAGATTGCTCGCGGTATCTACGAACGATACCCGTCGGACGGCAAATATATCTTGGGCGGCGATGAGCTGGTGATATGCCAAAGCAATGCCAAGGTAGAAGAGCTGAAAAAACTCTACCCTACTGCAACTGTCAACCCTCTCGGTGACTGGACTGGAGGCATCGATGTCGATAGCGGAGCAACCAACCGCAAGCTCGGTTCTGATATGGCTCAGTCGGTAACAGGCGGTGGACTGCACGGAAAAGACCTGTCTAAAGCCGACGTGTCGGTTAATATATATGCTTTTCTTAAGGCGCAAAAAGAGCTGAAGCCTGTGGAACTGTTCTGCGCTATCGGTGACGAAACCGTCGACGGCAAGCCGTACTCCGAGATTGTGGAGATAGCAAAAGACTACATCAACAAGGTCGGTGGCTTCGAGAAGTTTGCCGAGTGGGGACTGTTTTAAAAAGTTGCTTAATGGATAAACAAGTTGTAAAACTTTCATCAGGAACAAGAAACAATAACCCAAGAAAGATTAGAAACGCCAGTCTTGCCGAGAGCTACGAAAAGCAAGGGTATGAAGTGGTTAGGAGGGGTTATCCGAATAATGCTTTTGTTGCAATCTACAAAGGGTCTAATCCGCACAACCAGTTGGAGAGGACGGTGGGCGAAATCTTTGCCGAAAACGGTCTGAGTTTTACGCTCGAAAAAGACGGCGGCGTAAAAATACGACTAAGAGATGGCAGGTCTTTGGAAATGCCGTCGCTTGACGGGGTGGCCGACAATTCGTTTACTCACGAAATTATGGCTCTTCAAGGCAAGCCAAGTGCCGACAAAGTCGCTGAGGGTATTAAGCATAGCTTTAAAGTGTGGAAGCAGGATAAAAAGCAAAGGATACAAGCAGACATTGCTATCACGTTTACACCCAAAGACACAAAATACCATAGGGAGGACATTGACGCAGGCGTGAAAGAATACAAGAGACAGGTAAAAGATGGTCAAACAGAAGCAAAACCATTGATATACTTGCATGTTGACGAGGGTCACAGGGAAATATACTATCGGAATATAAAATAAAAAAAGGCGGTATCGCCTGTATATAGGATGCCGCCGTAGGGTTTATTTTTGTCCCGATGGTTCATATACTCCAACTGGCTACTAACCCTCCCACAACAAAAGTTGATGTGCAAATATAATAATAATTTAGACAACGACAAAAAATAATGAACAAAAAGTGATGTCACAAATATTTTATGGTGAAAAAATAAAGAAACTATTATGAGTAAACCACTGCCCATCAGAACAACCATTGAGCGTGCGCTCAACATAAATATTTCATCATCGCTGCCAGCAAAGGATAAGGTGGCGGTGATGGAATGTTTGCTAACGTTAAGCGCAAATGATATAAGGCGCATAAACGAAAGCGACAAAGCAACTGCTTTTGTCAGCTTATGCACTAACATACTTCGTCGTGGTGAACTGATGGAGTATATGCACATTCTTGAAATGTGCCGTAAAATGGCTTTAAACAATGATAAATGCGTCTAAATGTTCGATAAACGTGTTTAAACGCACGTTAAACACATAATGAAAGGAAGATATAAGGAGGAAAGGATATTATATGGCACTGTCAAAAAATGAAAACAAACGCAAAAAGCAACTTGCCAATTTGGAGAAAGGCAAGTTTAAAAAGGGCGAGATTACCAATCCTAAAGGGCGTCCACCCAAGCCTAAAACGATGACGGCGTTCATCGCTGAAATGAAAGAAAAAGGCTATGAAGTGCCAACATCGCAGACCATAGCCGAGTCGTTTCTGTATATTGCCACCCTGCCCGAGGACGAGCTTAAAGCCGTTCTTGCCGACAAAACACGTCCTATGATGCAGCGCATTGTTGCTAAGGGCATACTTGACAAGAAGGGCATGGATATACTCGAACGTGTCGTAGACCGAGCCTATGGCAAGATACAGCATATAGACCTTACAAGCAAAGGTGAGCAAATTAAGCAGGATCCTTTGCAAGTGCATGTCGTTACAAGCACAGAAGAATACAACAAGGTTCTTGCGGAGATACAAAAAGAGAAAGAACGCAAAGAAACAGAAAATAACAAAACTAAGGAAAAATAAAATTATGGCAAAGAATAGCGGAGGAACAAGAGTGGGTACATCAAAAGGTTTTGAATGGTCGCATAGTGATACCTACGAAGATGTGTTGCACGATGCACAGCAAATATTTAAGATAGAAGCAAATGCAGGTCTTGGCAATTTCATGCAAAGAAAACCTAAAAAAGTTTCTGATGCCGAATACGAAAAATTGCTAAAAAGTGGCGATTATGTCGAAGTATTCCATGAAGGAACTGAAGAGCATAATAAGGAAATTGTTTCGGGAAAATATTATATAAACGACCAGATTAATAATTTGGGATTTGGATATTACTTCTCGTCAGACGTTTCATATCTTCAAGGGACGTATGGTAATAATATTATCAGTGCATTAATAAAAAAGTCTGATTTGATAAGAACAACAGTGCTAAAACAAAATATAGAAGATGGATTTGCTAAATATACTAATTCGGCTACAAACTATAAATCTGGTTCTAAGATTTCAGAATACGACAAGAAAGATACATACGGGTATTCAACGGCGGCAGCAAGAGAAGGCTATAAAGTCTTAAAAAATGGCGGGAACGCTCCTTATTACGTTATTATTGACAGAAGCGCATTGATTATAAAAAAGAAAGGATAGCAAATAGATATGCCACACGTATTTTTAGCAAAGAACTACATGAGAGTAGATGCTGCCAAGAAAGCAGGATTTACGACCGTGTCATTGCAAGGAAGCTCGCGCAGCGCCAAAACATGGTCGGTCGTGCAGTTTCTTTGTATCTATTGCTTTAATAACGCTGGCACAACCGTTTCCATCATACGTGCCGGTATGCCTTCTATTAAGCGTACTGTATACCGTGACTTTAAGAATGTGATGCTGTCCTTTGGTTGGTGGAATGACAAGTCAATGAACAAGTCGGAGTATGTCTACACTTTTCCTAATGGTTCTTGGATAGAGTTTTTCTCTACCGACAACGAGCAGAAGGTGCGCGGTTCAAAGCGTAAGATTTTGTTCGTAAACGAGGCTAACGAGCTTTCTTTTATTGAGTGGCAGCAGCTGCAAATGCGTACTACAGAGTTCTCCATACTCGACTATAATCCATCTTTCTCAGAAGAACACTGGATAAACCAAGTAAACGAGGAGAAAAATACTTATTGGTTCATATCTACTTATAAGGACAATCCATTCCTTGAACCAAAGGTAATCGCTGAGATTGAAAGTCTTAAATGGAAAAATCCGAGCCTGTGGCGAATTTACGGACTCGGACAGCGTGCCATTGTTGAGGGTCTTGTATTTGAGAATGTCGTTGTTGACGATTATATACCAGTGGAAGCACATAGACACCATTGGATTGGCATGGACTTTGGCTATACCAACGACCCTACAGCTATTGTAGAAGTCTATCTATGTGGTAACGACCTATATGTAGACGAGCGTTGCTATCAAACGAAAATGATGACTGACGATATAATTAGAGAACTAAAAAATATAAAAGGTGACTTAGAAATAATATCAGAGAGCGCAGACCCACGTCTTGTTGATGAGATATACAATGCTGGTCTGAATATCAAACCTGTTACAAAGTTCAATGGTTCTGTAAACGCTGGCATTATGAAAATGCAACAGTTTAAGATACACGTTACAAGACGTTCTATGAATATTCGCAAGGAGTTCAACAACTACACTTGGCAACGGGACAAAGAAGGAAAATGGCTCAATGTACCAATTGACATGTGGAATCACGGCTTAGACGGTATTCGATATGTTGTCCTTGACAAAGTTCTGGGTGCTTACGGCAGCGGCATGAGCGCAAGCGAAATTTTAGATATAATATAAAAGCTTAAGGGCCGTTTTTGTTTACACAGGATGCATAATTTTAGCATAAGATAATATATCTATGCTATAACTTTGCTAACAAAGTTAGCAAAATATGAGAAAGATAACAGAAATACTCGCCAATGATGGCAACACAGTACATATGTTACTGACGGCACGAAAATTACCACAGCATGAGAATTTTGAAACACTTATGAAACAGTGGGATCCTTACAAACATGACGTCTTCGACAAAAACAAACGCAAGAATAAGAAGATAAAAGTACCAACCGACCAAAAAGACCCGATTACAGGACAGGTTATATACAAAACCGAACTTGTTGACCGAGTACGCATTGCTCTGCCTACGCAAAATATTATTGTGGAGCGACTTGTCGGATTCTTACTTACAAATGCCGTAACGTACAAAGCGAACTCGCATGGCGTGCTGTTAAAGTCGCTTAACAGCAAGCAGCAGCAGCTTTTTGATGCATTGTTGCACTGCTACCATGACAACAAAATGAAGTACTTTGACAAACGACTTGTGCGTACAGTATCATCACAATGTGAAGCGGCAGAGTTGTGGTATATGACAACCGACGAAAACGGACGACTCGGTGGTGAGATACGTGTACAGCTTTTATCTCCTGCCAATGGGGATAAGCTCTATCCGCATTTCAACGACTGGCATCGTATGGACGGCTTCGGACGTGAATACTACACATTTGACGAGCTTGGAACGTCTGAACTGCATTTCGATGTATACACAGACCTTCATGTGTACAAGTATATCAATAATGGCTCTGGCTGGACGTGCATAGACGTAAAACCACACGGCTTTACCAAAATACCTGTCGTATACTATCATCAGTACAAATCCGAATGGGCGGACGTTCAATGGGCAGCAGACCGTGTGGAGGAATGTATATCCAACTGGGGTGATACAAATGACTATTTTGGCACGCCCAAGTATTTTATACAAGGCAGGCTTGAAGGCTTTGCTGAGAAAGGCGAACAGGGTACAGTATTCCAAGGAGGGAAAGACACAAAAATGAACGTTTTATCTTGGGATCATTCGCCCGAGTCGGTCAAAGGCGAAATCGCATACCTATTCAACATTATTTTCTCTTTTACGCAGACTCCCGACATATCGTTCGAGAACATGAAAACGCTGGGCAACAATACAAGCGGTGTCGCTATACGTTTGATGTTTACAGATCCTTTTATAAAGGTTGGCAACAAAACGGAAATGTATGGAGAAATGTTCACACGCAGAAGTAACATCGTAGCCAATGGTATTTGCAACGCCGGCATTTACGTAAAAGGCATAGACATGAGTGTGGCTGAGAATATTGACTTTGAACCAGTGTTTGAGCCGTACATACCAAAGAATAATGTTGAGCTAATGCAACTTATCAATCAGAGCAACGGAGGCAAACCGTCGACCTCGCAGCGTCGCTCCATTGAGCTTAATCCGCTCAATGATGATGCCGACAGCGTGGAGAAAGAAATGAAAGAAGAGCAACAGAGCGAATTGATGCAACAGGCAGCAATGCTTGGCATGGGCAGTTCCGCATCAGCAGCACAGTCAGTAGAAAATAACGAGGAGGAATAATTATGTCAAAAAATAGTGGAGGAACAAGGAAGAGTCGCCCAAAAGAAACTCTTCCTACTGAAAAGATTACTGCTGTCAGTGACTATATGTACACAATTAATGACAATGGAGCTTATTCAGATTCAGACAAGGCAAAAGCTATATATAAAGGTCGTGAGGAATTAAAGAAATTATATCCAGACCAACCTTTCATCACTGTAACACATTTAAGTGTTGACGAACAAGGCTATTTGCATGTAGATATAGGTCTCAACGGAAAAAAGATAGCCGGTATGCTGAGAGAATTTGGGCAAATTCGATATGATACAAGAGACAACAAATTCCATGTCACCTATCAAGGGTATAAATGGGAAACTGCAACTCTCAACAATATGAGGGAGCAATACAAATATATCCAAGACAAACAAAATTTTGGTAAATGGGATAAGAAAATGGAAGAATTAATTGACAGACACAACAATAAACCCACAAAAGAACATAATGCTTTTATGGATATTGAGCAACGATATAGATTAAGTAAGTGATGGCAAAAAAGCTAACATCAAAACAAAAGAAAGAGCAGTTAAACCAACTGTTCGCAGCGTACAACCGCCGACTTGGCATGTTGTATAGTGGTTATGTCAAGAAGCTGCTCTCTCTTGGCTATAACGAAGATGTGCTCGAAAGTGACGCTCTTTTCAATTTTGACAATTTCCCTTTGCTTAAAGCTCGACTTGAAGACATATTTAACGACTATTTCCAAAACAGTATATTATGCTACAAAAGCGGCATAACAGACGGCGTTTCTTTGGCGTACACGCATGATGGCGACGCTTTGGGGCAATTCTCCGTACTATCAGACAAAGCCTTGCAAACCGCAAGAAAAACGGCAGCAGCGACGTTTATAGCCAATAGGTTCAACGCTAAGAATGGCTTAAACCTCGCGCAGTCCGTTTGGAATTACTGCCAGCAGACGAAAGCGGAGTTTGAAATGGCGATGTCTAATGTAATAGCCGATGGATTAGAAAAAGGCACGTCAGCAGAGGAAGTTGGCAGAAGAATACGACAGTATCTGAATAGTCCAGATATGATGTACCGCCGTTATCACACGGTAAAGGTGCTAAAAAACGGACAAAAGAAAGATGTTGTCACTTGGCGCAGGAAGCGTATTATTGATGGACGTGTACGTTTTGTAGAAGAGCCGTTCGAACGTGTAGGGCAAGGCGTATATCGCTCCGCAAGAAAGAATGCTCTGCGTGTTGCTCGCACGGAGATAAATGCAGCTTATCACAAGGCGCGAAACGAACGTTGGAAAAATGAACCTTTCGTCATTGGTCAGCATATACATATCTCTCCACAGCACGATCCAGAGGAAGACGCAGATATCTGCGACGAACTCGAAGGCTATTACCCCAAAGATTTTAATTGGGACAGTTGGCATTCTCAGTGCATGTGTACCAGTGACCCCGTTATGATTAGCGGTGAAGAACGCAAGCAGTTCTATAAGCGACTGGCAAAAGGAGAAGATATGACAAACTACATATCTCCGAACCGTGTAAAGGACGTGCCCGACCAGTACAAACGATACATCGAAGCCAACGGCGACAAGATTGTAGACGCATTTAAACGTGGTAAGCTGGCATGGCATTTGGCGAACAATAAAAGTTATTGGCTAAAGTATTTGGACGCAGCACAGCGCAAGCAAATGGGCGTAAAAACAATTTCGCGACGCGAAGCAATACAAGAGATTGCAAAAGCAAGGCACGCGAAGCGAGATGTGGAAGCTATTAAAAGAAAGGTAGAGCAGCGACACAAACGACTTGCAACAGAAAGAGCTTATACACATTATGGCAAGAGCATCATGCGCTATATGGACGGCATAAAAGATGTAGATACATCGGCATTAAAAGTAGCTCTTGACGCAAAAGATTATGCAAATATTTACAAAGAAGCGGAAGCACTTAAGGAGCAGGGCAAAAAGATTTTGTCTCTGTCGCGGCTCGACAACCCTATTCTTGTTGCACGCAACTACTCAATGTCAGAAGCTATTGCCGTCAATAGTGCTGTCGAAGCAAGATTGGCAAGAGAGAGTGCCGAGTTGCTTCCAAGAAAACGATTTCTCGAATCCGAGATTAGATGGGTCGAAGAACATAAAAAATACAACACGTGGAAAGTTGCCCAAGATGCGTATAAGAAAGAACTGCGCATTGTAGAGAAAAAGATTGAAATTAAAGATGTTGCCGACAGTGTTAGTAGCGCACTCGCATACGCTTCTTTATCAAAAAGCAGAAAGATAAAAGAGTTAGCATCCGAGATGAATCGCATATTGACTCAAAAAAATGTCGACTTAGCTTTAGCAAGAAGCAAAGCACAGGAGATTAATAGAAAATATCAGCAGCTCCTAAAAAACAAGACAAAATCACCTAAGGTTTTGAAGGAAACGGCAGTTAATCACGAAACAATAAAAGATTTAAAGAAGCGCCTGGGTACAAAATTCCCAAAAACTCTTGAACATCTTGAAGATGCAATAAGTGAATACGAAAAAAACAGCCGTTTTTATGGCGCTGCGGCAAAAACTCATAAAAATGAGATAGAGATATTAATGCAGCAGGTGTTTAATGAACACGATTTGGGAATGAACATAAAAGATTCTATACTCGAAAAGGTCTTAAACTCAAAATTCATGAACACCTTTGAAACTGGTTCATCTGGAGGTTACTTAGGTTCTACGTCTACAACAGGCAAAATCAGCCCTACACATTCACGTTTAGAGGCTGCTCACAAACTGTTCGGTCTTCCACAACGAGACCTTTTAACACAACAATTAGCGAGAACCGAATATGAAAAATACGGAAACTTGCTCGACCATAACATACTGCGCTCAATGCAGAATAACACAGCAAGAAGCTACGGTAATGTCGAAGTTCGTTTTAAAAAAGACAAGGTTGTAGCAACGTGGACAGCAGGAGATTCTTTAGGTGTTAGATATCAACCGTCTTTGGTTAGCGACCCAAAAGCGTGTTCTTATGACGATTTTTATAATACACCTACGTCAAGTAACATACAAACAGCAAACCTTGTAGAATTTAAAAAGAAGCACATGTCAACATATCTCGAGCTACAATATCACGGACAGCTTACTGTTGATTGCATAGAATCCATAACCTATCCATACGATATTTTAGATGGCTCTCACGATAATTTTTTAAAGGTTGCCAAGGAATTTAAAAAGAAAGGCGCATCCATCTATTATATAAAAGGAAACGCCTTGTATAAATTATAAATACACTTCCCTTATAAAGGCTTCAACATTTGGAACCTTTATAAGGTAAGTGTTCATAACATCTGCTAACTCATAAGGATTCCATTTGCCAACATAGGAAGCGACATAAGAAGCGATGTCTTTTTGCGCCGCATTAGCACGAATGTTGCTTGCAAAATTCTCACATGCAGCTTTTTCGGCTATCCACAGCTGACCTTCATTTGTACCTTCGAAGGATTCTGGCATTATCGCCTCGCCCTTATAGAAATGGCAATATTTTAAAATATCTTCTGCTGTCATGTTGATATTCTTTTTAGTTAATAATATGCAAATGTACGCCAAATATTTTGCACGCACAAATATTTGAGCTACCTTTGCACCACATTGTTGTATCTCTAACGAGATATTACGTTAAACTCCTTGCCCACTGCCAAATGTATCTCCGTTGGCAGTGGGCTTTTGTGTTTATACACCTAAGGCTTTTTGAATACATATTTTTTCACTATCAGATAGCATTCTCCATTGTATCTTGCGATAATGTCCGTCAACGAGCACCATAAGCGACACCGCAGGTCCAATTGCTTTATTTTCAGCTACACGTATTGATACTGCCATTGCATTGCGATACGATTTCCTGCCTTTAACAGGCACTGGGTTATTTAAATTACATTCAAATGGCGAAGTTGTCGTAACATTAAACAGACTTGCCAACATATATTCTGTGTATACGTTCATATTCTATCCAATGAATTTATCGTAGTAGTCATTGTCAAAAGAAATCTTTTCTCTGTCAAAGTCAGTTGATATTTCATGTGCATAACAACTAACTTTTGTTATGCATATTCTATTTTCTAACTTCTCGCCACTTAAAGACACAGAATCCGGAATGTTTTCACTATATGTTCTTACTTTAACATAGAAATATCCATTACCATTTTCAAAAGTTTCAATACTCTTTTTGACCAATTCACAGTCATCATAGTATTGACGAACGTAAGCCAAAGCATCCTCTTTATTTGCAAAGACACGAAGGACTCCTGAATGTATGTCGCAGACATCATTACTATTGTCTTTGTCTTGCTGTTTCGACTCAACTTCTACGACGTAAACGTAAGATGACGTAGGAATTTCTTGCATGGAAACAGGCGACGTGGTGGACGCTTCTTGTGTTTTTCTAATTGTAGCCATATCGTTATTTTCTAAAGTTTATATATGCACTTGGATAACGCATCGAGCAATGTTCTGTAACAGCATATCCTTGTCGGCGGAATGCTCGCACAACGTTATCAACCGCTTCGAACGAAGATGCATGCCATTTGTTTTCGTTCGGCATAGTTCCTGTCCAGTTACCAGCACAGCAACCTTCGGTTCGCTGAAGAATCTGTACTTCTTTTCTTTCTTTTAAATTGTCAAGAACCCATTGTGCAAGCTCATTCTCTTGCTCTTCTCTTGCATTTGACTTTGGAATTTCTATCATATTATTGATTGTATTTTAGATTTAACAATGCACAAAACCTTTTATAAACATGAATTTATATGTTTAAAAGACTGTTTATAAGTTCTTCTTTGGTTGCGAATATCTCGTTCATATATCTATTTTCCTTACGTTTGTCAATACTGATAACTACGGAATTGCCGTGTATGGATTTGTGTACCAAAGTAAGAATGTGGTTAAACTCTTGCGAAGGCAGCGATAACACGTCTTTAAAGATACCAGCTCTTTCTGCGCAGAAGGAGTAGACATTTTCGATAAGATACTGTGAACGATAATCCAAATAGAATTTGTCTTTTTGTTCGCCTATAGACATTGACATATACAGGATAGTTCCACTTACTATTTTGTTGTTTAGCATCGTATAGACAGTTTGTCCAATACGGAAGTCACTTGCGAGAATTGTAGCGGAGTCCTTCACTGCTTTCATACCGCTGTCTTCATAATTAAAAGTAGCATAGAGTTGATTTTGTTCCTTGAGTGCTTTGAACATTCTTTCCATGCACTCTTCTTTGGTTGCCACTCGCTCTGTCTCTATACCATCTTCGTCTATTTCAACGACAATATCATCAAAATAATTCTGATTTTTATCACAGATGTGCAATCCGAGCTCTTGAGCTTTGATAACATCGTTAGCCGTTGTAACCTCAAAGCCAGCAATGTATGAATCTTCAAAAAAAATAGTTTTCATAATCGTATGTTTTAAATTATTATTTATTAGTTCCGTGTGTGGAATCGAACCACAATGGAAAGCCTATCTTTACACGAAAACCGACTATCTAAGTTGTCATCTTGCGTTTAACGTTTTCTTCTTAACGTGCCATAATACTGTATGCCACACATGTTTGCCGTGTTATCTCACGCCTTATGATTTTTCGTCTTCACTAAGGTTTGACGGTGGGATAATGAGCACCCCTTTCCGTGCTGTCTGCTTATACGTTCACAGGCCAAACGACAAGTTCGAGTTCTTGCGACTGAGTTTAGGTATTCTCCTTCCGATTTCTCTTTCAGTCATTTTTAGACGGATGGCTCAAAGGAACTTCTAACGAAAATCTGTACCGTATTCTACGTAGTATTGCGCCGTGTGCGGTCTCGCTCCGCTTGCCTTTCAATCGGTCGCGGCTGTATCTTGTCTTCCAGTTATCTTCTCTCTTTTGTACAGTCATACAAAACAAAATCCATAGATGAATAATTTTTTGCATATTGGGGTACAGGTGCTAAAAATGTAGCATACACGAACCTTGCTTCTAATAAGCTTTTATCATATTTTTTCTTTTTCACTATGTCTTTTGCTTCCAAAAACATTCCTCCAAGAGTTGTGCTTTTTAGTATTATCTTTTCAACACATATGTCATAAGTTAGATATAAAGTACCTTCTGTTATCATGATTGTATGTTTTTAAGTTAACATTAGCGGATAATGGTATGTTTATAAACGCACCTGTAAATCTGTTGGTTTGATATTATCACCATCTTTTCGTGCTATTTCAATAGCTTCTTCAACACTGTGAGTTTTTACATATCCAAACTTTCCATGCTTATGACTGTAGTAAGTGTAGACTGTATAATTTTTCTTTTTCATAATCGTTTGTGCTTATTTGTCCAAATTTTCTACCAGATACTTGATTTCGCTGTCCGACAATTCGATGTTTTGAGAATGTTTGAATTTGATTATCTCCTTGATTCCTATAACTTCTTCCACAGCTTGATAGGCCATAGCGTCCGTGTCGTTGCCTTTATCGAGAGCAGCAATTATGTTATGCGCAAAAATTGTAATCATATCTTTTGCTACTGTTTTAACGTTTTCTACTTCTTTGCGCAAAACCTCAGTTTCTTTGTTAAAAGTGCAACCGCACTCAATAGCAAAATCATTCTTTATATTCTCGCACATCTGGTCGATGTCTGCTCCAAACTTCTGTGCAAAGTATGTATCACCTTTAAGTGATTGTAATACTTTAATTTCTTCTTGTTTTGTCATTGTTGTATCTCCTATATTAGTTGTTTATTAATTTTTACGCCGCAAAGTTAATATTTTATCTTCGAACAACCAAGTAATTCTTAGTTTATTTCTCTGTATTAAGAATAATTTAGAGGTTTGCCTATTAGTAGAAATAAATATAAAATATAATAGTACTAATATCAACAAAAATACCTACCTTTGCATTCAAATCTAAAGCTTATGACACAAATCTACAACATGAACACGAATGACATACGTAGTCTTGCTTACGAGTACATAAGGCAAGGAATACCGAGCAGGGCAATACAATGCTTTGAGCGGTTGCTGTGGCTCGGAAGTTTACGACGGCGTGAATATTTACGACTGGCGGCATTGTACCCCAAAAGGCATAATGTCGCAATAAAACGAATTATTGAACGATATAAAGCAATTTACAAATAAACAATCATGAAAGATATTTTATTTAGCATTGCCATAGTATTGGCATTTACTTTTACTGGATGCAGCGTTTCCAATCAAAAAGAGCAACCCAAAGCCAAAACTGAAATTAACGAAGATTCTTTAAGAACTTCAAAATTTAAAGAAGTTGGCGTAAAGTACTCTTCTTTGGCTACCGTAGGTTATTGGGTGTTCAATATACCAAAAGACCCTAAAATACCAGCAAGCACGAACATAAAATACACTGCATTTTTATATAAAGACATGAATACCGGCGAGTATTATCTTATGGAGAGAGATTACGTAGAGAAATCGTTGGTTATCCGTTCTCTATTCCTGAAAAAAAATCAAAATCGTTATGTTATGATTTTCAAAGATGCACCTTGGTTAAAATACGAATTTGATAAAGAAGGTAATTGTTGGGAGACCGAAGAAGGCCTTGAAGCTGAACTTGGAACTGGCGAGATAAACACAGAATTACTTGATTAAACAAATAGAATAAAAGCGAATAATAATTTAGCATATAAAGAGTGAGGAGCATAACAACCTCACTCTTGTTTTTTTATTCCAGCGCCTCCAGAGCTTCTTTAAGAGCATCTTTTATACCATTGTGCAAAAAATGCTTTGTAAGATACAGCACGTTATATCCTTTGTCCTCAACATACTTGCCATATACCATACCAGCAACAACAATAACGGTGTAACCCTGCGGAGCTACGACACCGGGTTTTGACGCATATTCCTCCAATGCTTTTTGTACTTGCGCCTGACCGCCTTTTACTTTGTCAGGCTCGGGAATATTACCTATAAAAGAGTTGAGTAGCTTACCGTCTTTGAACACAGCAAATGATATGGAGTTTTTAAGATTTGCCGTTTGGTCTTGGTAGCCTTTATTGTCTTTTGAAAAAGTCACAGCTTCTTCGCCAAGCTGTGCGAGTAACTGATCCAAAACGTTCTCCACGGCCTGTTTTTTCTCCATAAGCCTTTTCTTTAAGGCTTCTATACCTTTTATTTGTATTTCTGCTTTTGCCATACGCTATTGATTAGAATCCCTATTAACTGCTATTTGTACAGCACAAGGTCGCTGACATACGCCCATTGCTCCAGCCCTTTGCCATCATACATAGAGTAGTCCATGAACCACCACTTGTATACACCCGATTGCATCGCTCGACGTGTAGCGAGTCGGAAACCGCTTGTTGTGCGAAGCAAACACCACTCGCCGTCGTTGGGCAACTCGGTGTTGGCATCATGCCATATAGTTTGTAAGTACTGTTTAATACCGGCAATAAAGGACGAGCGCAAATCATCGCGAGTAAACTTGCACTCGTCCGCATCGCCACTGAAAAGATTAAGCGGATAGTCTTGTGCCCATGCACAGCCCTTATCAACACAATCTTTTCGTGAAAGCATATCAACATGCACTGTTGTTGTTTTCTTTTTTCTTGGCATTTACGTATTCTTTAAGTACACAAGCACCATCTTCAAGCAAAGTATATCGTTCACGCTGCTCAGCAGACATTGCATCGTATGCAGCACGGCTTGCCTTCTTTATATTATCTTGACTGTATAGCGTTTTAAAGAACGCATCAAAAGTTGCCTTTATAGCCTTGTTCTTTACGATGTTGTCCCGATACGTGTTACGGTCTTCGCCCATAATGTTTTCAAGCATCATTTCAATAGACTTTAACGCCCGTACAGGGAACATCGGTGCAAAGCAACTACGGACATCAATATGCCTTATCTCCTGTATTCGCTTGAATATATGTTCAAAAGTGTCGCTTGACATACATATAAGGTTTTGGACTACTATCATCAAGGCACAAAGACCAGGTCTGCCCACACCAAGGTTTGCTAACTTTTTGGATATCTGCTCATGTAGCCTTTTCAAGATAGGTGTTGTCATGTCGTATAACTGGTTGGCATACTCGTTGCAATAATCAGGTTCAGAACTTTGTTCTACTGTCTTTATTATGCTGCGTAGAGAACGCTGTGCATCTCGAAAAAGCTTCTTAGTCTTAAACTTAAATAACCCTTTCTTGCGTAAATAGTCCTCCATATAGATAAGCCAGTTGTCCGTTATCAAATACTCCGTGTATGAGAACTGAAACACCGACACCTTGCCAATGTTTAGCGTTTCTTGTATATATTCAGTATCAACAGACTGGTCGGCATACACTTTATGAATGCTGCCAAAAGACTCTACATTATAACATTTTATTGGATTTTGCATATTTTATTCTGATATATTGTTTTGTTGCCGATACTCATTAACAGCATTTGTAAAGTAAGGCGAAAATGCAAGTTCTTTGATATATTCGTCGATTGATGTAACGGTTGTGCTATTGTCACCACGCTCCCAACTACTGACATAGAACATCCAACACTTCGTAACATACACCTCCTGCTGTGAGTTGTTGAATGGATTAAAAGCCGTTGTTTTCTCAATAATAATGTGAAGCTTGCGGTCGTTAGACCACAATTCATAGCCTCCCGCCGTTTTGATAGCGTATGCAGCTTTATTATTCGATTTTATAAAATATTCTTTTTGCGACATTGAGTATCTCTTTTATTTACATTTACTTCATTGATATTACTTTTAGCCATCGCTCGATTGCAAGTGCAGATTCATCAAATGAGCGACAAACTATATATTCAAAACCAAGAGCGCAGACCTTTCTCTGAAATTCATTTTGTTTCTCAGACAGTCTGCCATCGGGCGTTTTTACTTCGAGGAACAACACATTATGCTCGGCTATTATGATAAGGTCGGAGAATCCGGCAAGAATCCCCTCACGCTTCATTATCGTTGCTTCTTTCGCATTACGAAAGCCGCCATTAGGAATAGCAGCTATTATATACCGTGGGTATTGCAAGCGAAACCATTGTACGACAGCTTGTTGAATGCCAGACTCGACGTGCCGAGGTTTGGCACGCTGATTGTGCTTCAATAGGAGAAGCTGCCATTTACTCAAATTCTGCGTCATTTTTTTTGCTAATTGCATCATCCACAGTAGAACGCCATTGCCTCCATTCTTCTTCTGTGCGCATCCATTGAAGACATGGTCTTTTTTCAGGCATTGTCAAAGCTGATATAAGACCAAGCATTTCGTCAAAGCCTAAATGGTCGCTATGTTTATCACCCTGCCAAACATCGAAACCATAATCACCATCTTTTTTTATTACAATATCTTCCATTTGTTACATCCATTTTGTCCAACGTTTTTGCTCAATTGGACGATAATAAATCTTACACTTGTCGTTCTCAAATACACCATTATTTCTTGATATGGCATTCATTATTGCACCACGTCCAACACCTAACACATCTTTTCCATTTTCAGCGACAAGCTGAAATGAAGAAGTATATGCTCTTTCTATCTTTGAACCTTTAAGTTGCAATACAAGCACCCTTTTTCTCTGCTTCCTTCTGTCTTTCATTTCTACTTCACCTCGCTTTCTATTTGTTTCTGTGACTCGCGTATTAACAAATCTATGATTTTAACGATTACTTCTCTATTGCTTATGCTATGAATACCGTTTGTGGCTTTTAACTCCACACAGTACACAAGTTCTTCCTTGCGTAGCTTGCGGTACTGAGCATTCAATTCTTTTATATGTTCTATTTTCTCCATTGCTTTTAGTTTATGCATGTGCTGACATTTCGTATTGTACAGCACATGCTTCGTTTACTTTACAGCAACACAAGGTCTGCGACATGTGTTCCGGCAGGAATAATGAGATTGTCCATACGAGTGCCAAACTGAGTTTGTCGTAGTATGTTTACCTCTTCGCATACATTGACAACAACGTTTACTTTGCTGCTACCAGTAATTATTGACATTGGCACAACAAAAGAAGATGTAAGGCGTTTGTTTTCCTCTACAAGCAAACCATTCATGGCATTGTCTTGTGTAGATGTAATGATTGCGTCTCCAAAACCTGCTATGTTAATAACAGTCGGCACAATAACGCCACCTTTATGCAAAGGAACATCCTCACTTGCTATAAGAGGTATTATACGTGGTTTATTCGCCTCTTTCTCTTCTTGAGACTTTGATTCCTTGTTGTCTTCACTTTGTGCATCCTGTACCTCGTCCTCTAATGTTTCCATTGGCGGAACAAACTGAGGTGCGTCGTTTTCTGTAGGTTTTTCTGTTTTTTTGTATCTTCCCATATTTTATTTTTTAAAAAGGTAAATCACTATCATCCACGGGCTGTGCAAATGGAGCATCACAAGTTGCAGCCGCATTAACTGGAGTGTTGTCAAATGGTTTCATGCCTCCGAGGATTGGCATTGCGTCCAATTGATCCTTTGTCATGCTCTCACGTACTTCTTTCGGCAAAGACTGCTTTACAAGGTGCGTTTGGTCATATTTGGATTCACGCAAGGCAAAAGCATTCAAATCCAAATAGACAGCCTTAGGAGTGCCATCAGCATTTGCGCTAACAAAAAGATGATTCTCTTCAATAGGTACAACAAGACAACGTTTTGTTCCCGTGCGTCCTTTAATGCTCATAATACCCGCATTCTGGTATTTTAGAGCATTTAGTTTGATTCCATAGTTTTCTTTTTCCATTTCAATATTTTATTTGTTAACCTTTTAATCTATCCAAGAACGACACAAGACATTTACCATTAATCAATTGAAATTTAAACTCCAACATATCATCATCTGATAAATCACCCACATCATTAATAACAAGAGTAGGAAAATCGTACATACGAGCAAATCCTTTTTCTTCAATGTGTGCATCGAAATTTTCAGGCTTTAAATTCTGTGTATCGCAGAAAAAATAATCCAAGCTCTCGATAACATGGCAGTTCATCCATTCCTTATCTTTTAGATAACCGGTATCTACGAGTTCGTAATGCAATTTGGCATTGTCAGCCATCACCGCCTTAACCCTCTTTATTTCTTCGTCGATGCTTTTCTCTAACAATTTGCTTGTGACGAGTGCAGCACTATTCCGCGTCTTGAAGTATTCTCGCTGTGCGGCTCGCATTTGGCTTACCTTATGAAAGAATGTTTTTTTATCCATTATCATACTTTTTAAGTTCTTCAATAAGTACGTTAGCGTATCTAACAGCTTCCCTCGCATTACCCTCCAAACTTTGGTACTCAAACTCAATGCCTGGGTCTGTGCTGCGCCTTTCGTTCCCTTCGTCCATATAGATAGCGCAAAGCATATCCTTAGCAATCTCATATCTACGCTGCTCCCAATCTATCGGCTTATGAGTGGTGACTGCCGTACAGTTACGCTTATCTCTTGTTAGTTTTGCCACACATTCCTTGCAACGTCCTTTGTAGGACTTTGAGTAAGCGGACAGTGACAAAGTTCGTCCGCATATCTCACACGTTTTCATTTCCATTTTACATTGCTTAATATTTTTTGTACCTTTCTATAAATACACTGGCTGCGCCTTTTGCGACATCAGCAAGATACTCTGCTTCTGTCTTGCCTTTGAGTAAGGCGATATTTTGTACTGTGCCACGGAAACATCTGACATTATCTATATCTGTATTATAAGCGACCATCATTTTTGAAAACATATCCTTAGCAAGGTCGTATTCGCGTTGCTCCCAATCAATCGGATCATGTTGAAGTTGCTCACAAATAGAATCAAGGTCTTTTATATAAGCCCACCGTTCTATGTGTTTATCAAAATATGTTGGGGATTGTAAACGGCTTTCTACCCAACTTTTATCTCGAACCAACTTATAAGAATTATGGTCTTTCCATTTAAAGATATAGCTATCTTTTCCGTTAGGAATTTCCGTGGCTGTATGCCAAATCTTTATTGTTTCCATATTTCCATTCAATTTTAAATTAGTCTCGGAATAAGGATTCGAACCTATATTCACACCGTGCATTTACAGGCTGCTCACACGATTAACTATTCTAACATTTTAACATTTATGGCTGTCAATCCTACAACGGAAAACTTTGCAACCTACCGTCCCGTGACGGATGAATTATTCCGAGTTATAAAATGCCCTACCGCCGTAGGGCTTACGAACTAAAAACTTTATTTTATACCAATTATAGAAGAACGTCTCACGACGTGACAGAAAAAACAAATTGTTTTACAATATATGATTGTCTAAAAAATCCACCATAGCCAAATTCTGTGAAAGAATCATTGGCTGGTCGAGCGTTGCCGACTTGTACATGTCCGTAGCGGCATTGTAGAAATCCCACGCTGTCACCTTGCCTTTGCTATTATATGCAAGCATCATCTTTTCTGTTATGCGCCCTATTTGTGCTTGGTTGAGCGGTATAGTGTTGTTGTTGCGTATGCATTTGTGCTTTGTCTCCGAAGCTACGCGTAATGATGTAAGCATACCTATGATTGTGAACATTTCTTGTGCGCTAATCTCGCGACGTTTCATTTTCTCAATTCGTTCATCGTCGCTTTCTGCGATACCTCGCAGATTATCGAGCCAACTCGCCACCTTATCAAGCATTTCGCTAATGGAAATACCGGGAGTCTTACCATCTTTATACGTAGCAGCATATTGCTCACGGTTGAGCATTGTCTGGTTATGACATATCACCACATTGCGTCCGATACCAACTTGCAAACCTTTCTGATGATACGAGATAGCAAGATTTGTTGTTATGGCATCATCACCCTCACCTTTATCAAGGTCGTATAAGCGAATATTGCAATACACGCGTCGTAAGATATGTGCTTCTATGGCACGTTCTCCAAACTTTTCTTCCTTCTGTGGAAGACGACTCACACCAGGCGCTCTTCGGTCTTTGTTGTTGGCAGCGAACAAATCCCATATCTCGGCACGATAGCCACGTTCGGCGCACATTTCCTGTATCTGCTGTATAAGCTGAAAATGATAAATGCCCAGCAACGGATTTCCGTTGTAGTCGTTTTCTTTCTCCGTGCGTGCGAGCTGTTCAAGCGTCAGCGTCTGAACCTTGCTTATGTCGAAGTCGAGGAACTGACGGTCGTTACCACCTGCTACTTCAATCTCTGTTGTAGAATCAGCGACCAAGTTGTTAGATGTTGCTACATTCATTGTTGAATACATTGTTGTTTCCATTTTAATTTGTTGTTACGTTAAACTTGTTTATGATTAAAGTGTTTCCACGTTTTCTGTGTGAAAGAACTCCTCGTCCACTTGCGTGTACATTGGAAGCATTGTTTTGCCGTACAGCCACTTTGGCATGACACACTCATTTAAATCTTCCGAAACGTTGCTTGGCTTCACGATGATTTTGTTTTCCGGAACCCAAACTTTCTGATTTTGTTCCTCTCCAAAAGAGAACATTTGCGCTTTTGGTGTTTTGATATCCATCATTTCCTTCGGGCAACGAAAACGCACCATTGTTGTTGTAATCTCCATTGTTGTATCTTTTGTTTTTATTAATAAAATATCCACATAGCCACGTACATAACCGCTATGATTGCGCAAGAACACACTATAGTAATCTTGGCTTCTTTTACTTGTTCTTTATCCCAATTGTGTGGGTCCATGTAATCTATCATATTCGTTTGTTTTGTAGCGAGACATTGTACCTCGCTGTGTTATTTCTCACAGATGATTGTCTCGCCGTTGTCCGTTACCTCAGAAAGGTATCCGGAAGAAATTCGATTAAAGAGCTTCATTGCAAACCCTTTGTTTGTTGTGTGACGAGCTTCGTCAGTCTGCTTGTTGTAAATGCAATAAATCATAACTGTATCTCCTTTTAAATTATTTATTAGTTTTCACGTCGCAAAATTAATATTTTATCTTCATATAGCAAAATGTTTCTTAGTTTATTTCTTTGTTTTAATAAATTTTAATATTAAAAACAGCCTCTATACTAATATTTATATTAATTTTGTGGCATCAAAAAAGGTTGACAATAAAAAAGAATGGATTTCCCAATCCAAAAGGAGCAGGGTTAAATATAACATATGCCTCTCATTGCACACATTGTCAACTTAGTGCAACGAGAGGCTATTTTTTTAACGTATGGTAAAAAAGTTAAGATACAGCATCGCAAACAGCCTTTTCAGAGACAAGCAATCTCTGAAAGCTATTGCGTTTGTACTTTTCTTTTATCATAAATACAGTCAAAACGTCCTGAAAAAATGGACATATAACAAATTGTCAAATATAACGGGCATACATGCGTACACAATAAAGAAACGCATTGCGACATTACATAGGCTCGGATATGTTGATTTCGAAGGATCGTCGCTTGTTTTTCGTTCAGTCGTTTCAAAGCACATCGAACGAAACATTAATATCACAGATATTTGTTATGACACACTTAAAGATGTAGAAAAATCATTATACGCCATTCTTTTGTGCATAATTCAATCCCGCAAGAACTTTTGTAGACGTACCATTCTACAGGCTCGCGAATCAAGACGCGCTGATGTTGTCAAAAAGGCTCGCACCATTAAAAGGAGGTATGGCTATGGGGAGACCTATTGCGAGAAGGGGTTATCGTACAAAAGAATTGCGCGAAAATATGGAGTTTCGTTAAAAACAGCATTTGAATATGTAAAATATGCGGTAGAAAAAGGCTTTGTTGCTTTACAGAACCACTTTTTTTCTACTTTTATGCATGGAGTGAACAGATATCCTGTTCCTGGTTTCAGATTCACTACTCGTAACTATGCTTATAACGTTGCAGCTAATACATACTCCATTACAAGTAATATATTCTCTTTAATGACTCCTCGTGCTTCACACGGGGCGCATAATGCATGGTTATATTAGATTATAAAAAGTGTAGACTATATGAAAAATTCAACAAAGCTCGAAAAAGTTAAGAAATGGCTTGATGAAAACGGCATCAAATGGAAAGCTCGTCGTCGTCATCGTAATGGACATAGCGACTGCTTCATTATTGACACGAAGGTCTCCATTAAAATAGAAGGTGCAGACGATGATATTTTTTATCGCCGTCACAAGCGTGGCTATCATCCTGTGTTTATACGCAAAGCGGACACGCCAAAATTCGTTATTGAAAAGGTCGCAAACACCATACGCGACGCTATGATTAAACAGCAAGACTATTATTTAAAGCAGCAAAGAAGAAAGGAGGTTTTGAAAAATGAAAAAAGAAATAAGTAAAGAAGTTTATTGCGGTGAATGTCCATTTTTTAAAAACGAGGATATAGACGGATATGGTCATTGTAATATAGGCAAGAGAGAAGGACATTGTAGTGATTTGTGTCGATATTTTACGTATATCATGTCCAGAAAAGAAACGCTTCGTTTGTTACATTATTGCCAAAAATGGAGACGAGGTGCTAATATCACAATGCCACCACCAACATTGTTTGGATGGGCCATTGACAACGCTATGCGCATTATCCGTAATCTTAAATAAACAACAATGAAGCCAAGCAAAGCATTGATTAATAGGCTGCGTCAAGACCTTATGTCAAAGACGAGCGAAGCAGAAAAAGCAGCTATACGCAACTGTGAGCTACTTGGATATAAGGTCGTTAGACAGCAGCCTATAATGACTGGACGCAAGCTGTATTTTGCAGACATCTATTTGCCGGAGCTGAAGGTAATTATGGAAATTGACGGCGGCTACCATTACACCAACAAGCAAAAGCGCAAAGACAGCAACCGTTCCGCAGGTATTTGGCGCATGGGGTATCATGTTGTAAGATTAAGCAACCACGATGCTCGCAACATAAACAAAGTAAAGGCGAAAATTGAACTCATAAAAAACAAACTCAATGAAAAATAGGAAGATAAGAAACAAAGACAACGTAAGGTCATTGCGTCCAGATCCTCGTCATTGGACACGGAAACAGCACAGCAATTCGTGGAAAGCAAAAGTAGCCTACGAAAGCGAAGAAACGGCGGCAGATTTTCTTGAGCAGAATCCTAAGCTGAAAGCATTAGGTTATAAAATATACCTTTGTCCTATCTGTTCTAAATGGCATTGCGGACATTTGAAATAAACAATTATGGAAAGATTAAAATACAATATTGAGTTGGCTGACAATGGAGTGGTAGTACGAGGCGACGATACATCGTTGGAAGTTACCGAACAAAAAAGAAATGAAGACGCTCGTGCTTACGTTGACAGAGCATTGTCTAAAATTATGGTTATTGTGCGTGATATGCTCTTGGATCCACAAGCGTATAATCTAAAAAACAAAAACAAAGATGAATTCAATATTAAAATAGAAGTATACTAAATGGAACAGATTAAAATAGAATTGTGCGGTGGCAAAATGCCTGAAAAAGCACACGCAACAGATGCAGCATTTGACGTTTTCACAAGAGAAGACGTAGAACTTGTCCCTTATTTGCGAACGGCAATACCTCTCGGCTTTAAAATACAGCTACCGCCGCACCTCGCTGCTGTGATACAACCACGAAGCGGAATGTCGTTGAAAGGCATGGCTTGCAAGGTGAGAACAGAAAATGGAAGCATTGATGCTCGAATTGATGCGGACGTGCTTGTCGGTCTTGTTGACTGTGGTTATACCGGTGAAGTGTGCGCCCTTTTACGTGTCGGCTGTGGTTCAACGCCTGAGCTGTGTAGCAGAGGTAATCATGGCGTTTTTATTCCTGCTGGCACGAAGATAGCTCAAATGCGCATTGTTCAAGTTCCAGAAGTGGAGTTAGAAATAGGTACTATCAACAAAGACACCGAACGAGGCGAACACGGATTTAATTCTACTGGCACACATTAATACATATATTAGGAATACTAATATTAAAATATACTAAAAATATTAGTATTCCTAATATTTTCTTTGTTGTTTAAAATATAATTATTAATTTTGCGATATAGAAATTAATAAAACAATTAATAAAAGGAGATACAACAATGAACACAATTAGAACTTTTATTCCGTCTGACAGCGTTGCAAGCTTTAAAAAGTTTGCAAACAAAACCCAAAAGAATGTAGAAGGCTTTTCTTACACCATTAGCGAGCCTTACATGAAGGTGTTTTTGCATCCTGTTATAGAGAATAATGGAATGCGAGGCAAAGCGATGAAGGTCTTTCACGAAGTATGCGACCTTGAAGTTAATATGCCCGAAGAAAACGGTTGGAAACTTGTATGTACATTTAAGGACGGCTCGTTTACACCCGTTGACGCTTCAAAAGAACTTGTTTTTAAAAATCCTGCTCACGGACAAGATTACAACAAGTGTGATGTATGTGGACATTGGTGCAAAAATTCTTACGTGATAGAGAACATTGAAACAGGCGAGGAATTGCAAGTTGGTTGCGAATGCGTAAAGAAGTTTGGTATCAAGAGTTTTGATTACCTATCAAAGTTTACGGACGAGTTGCACAAACTCTATGACTACAGCATGTCTTACTCAACAGACAATGACGAGTTAAAAATGTGGGGTGGCAACCCGAACGCTATTTACAAAAATGCTTTCAAGAAAGCTGATTTGATAATGTCGGCAAAAGCAGAATATGACAAATGTCCTATATATAAGAAGGCTTATCGCGAAAGAGACACATACTATCGCTCTCCTACATTGACTAATATCGAAACAATACTTTGTGGCGAACAATTCAACGTCAACAATGAGTACGTTAACAAAGTATGTGAATACGCTTTAAGCAAGCCTATCGACGGAGATTTTGTTGAAAAAACACACAGACTTGCAAACGATTTTTATGCATATATAGATGAAGCGGTATATGCTTTCTTTATGGTCAAGAACTACGAGGATAGCTTGAAGGCAGAAACAAAGCTTGAAACTGGCACTCCTGTAAAGGTTGAAGGTAAGGTTATTCAGACACGCACTGAGGAGTCGTATTATGGTCCTATGACGATTAACATCATACTTACCGACAATGGCGTAGAGTGTGAGCGTATTGGCAAAATACCAACAATAGAAACAGATAACATTAAGCGCACATCTTTCTATTCTACTGTTAAAGGCATTTATCACGGTAAGATTAGCCTTGATAGAACTACAAAGAACCCCAAGAAGGGTGTACAGTATATCAATATCTAAACCTGATAAAAAAGTTTGCAAGATTAATAATTTCTTTAGTCTTGCAAAACTTAAACTAATTATACGCTAATAATCAATTAAATAACAAAAAATAAACGTAAAAAGGTTTGGCACATTACAGAAGAATTTATAATTTTGTGGCGTTCAAAAAATCTTAGTTGGTTGAGGTTAGCGGCTCTTCCAACATTGGGAGGGCATTTTTTATGCTCGACTTTCTTGGAAATACGACATAGGCGTATTGCCCCTCGTATACATTGTAATGGTGTATGCGTCCCATTCAGCTAAGAGGGATTGAACAGAGGGTAGCAGTACGCCCTTTATGTGTCTGCTTAGTTTTACGTTCAAAAAATCTTAGCAAAATGAACGAATTAAAAATTATCAACAAATCAACTTTCCTTGACAAGGAAATTGATGTATGGGGTACAGTAGAACAGCCATTGTTTCGGGCAAAGGATGTCGCTTCCTGGTTAGGAATTAAAAATGTTCCTGACCTTGTAAAAAGAATTGACAATGAAGAGGTGCATAGGTTAAACCTATGCGGCTTACAAGGAGAAACATGGTTCTTAACCGAAGATGGATTGTATGAATTGCTCATGCAATCGCGCAAGCCAATCGCCAAACAATTCAAGAAAGGTGTAAAGAAAATTCTCCATGAAATCCGCACCAAAGGAGGTTACATCGCAACTAACGAAAACGACAGCGACGAGGATATTATGGCTCGCGCTTACGTTATCGCTCAGAGAACTCTTGCACGGCGTGAGGAACGTATCAGACAGCTTGAAACACAAACAGAACAGCAAGCAGAAACTATCAACTTGCAAAAGAAAGAATTGACCGTAGCAGCACCTAAAGCTGAATACTACGACAAAACACTTGCGTCAACAACTTGCATAACAACAACGCAAGTTGCCGACGACTTGCACATTACGGCACGCACACTCAACGCAAAGCTAAAGGATTTAGGCATAATTTACTCACAATCGGGACAATGGCACTTAAAGATGCCTTATAAAGGTTGGAACTTGGCAGGTACACGCACCTACAACTATCAGTCAAGCAATGGTGAGACATTAACAAGTACGACCCTTGTATGGAATCAGCGTGGCAAGCGATTTATCATTGCGCTTTACAACAATGACTTTAATGTAAAGCGAGCCATTGCCGAATTAGCAGGAGACAACAAAAACAAGTAACACGAATCATTTAAATCAGAGTAAATTATGAACGACAATAAATCAACAAATAACAGCGAGGTAGTATTCACAGTGAGCAACACAACCTCGGACATGCTTTGTCTTCTCCGGGATTGCATGAAATTGCAAGAGCGGGCCATAAGCCTGTTTGAAGACAAAGAAGAAGGAGAAAACGTGATTAATGCAACAATTGCGACTGTTCGTGCGCTCCGTGACGCTATAGCTGTCAACATAGAGCAAAACATTGAAAACTTGGATAACGCTACGATATAAACAGGCTTGTAGAAGCTTGTAAATAACAAATTATCATGGGTTACAACGCTAACAAACGCGCTGTGACCCGTTTTATTTTGCGTCTGTTGCAATATCTTTACGCTGATATAAACTTATATATCAGCATGTGAAAACGCCAAGCAAGCCAAAGAAAAACACGCTAAATCAAAATTGTTTACACAGCCTTTTTAATTTTCTTTACGCGCATTTGTTTATAATGTAATTTTGTTGTCAGATAAAAATATCCATTAACGTTTAAACAGAATTACACTATGGCAATAAAAGAAAAAGTGCTTGCTTCTTGCAAAACGTCATTCGCGAAGTACGGTTTGAAGAAGGATGAACTTTCAAAGCTGGTAGACCAGATTATCGCAGGTCGTGGCCTAACAGATGAGTCAACAGACGAGGACGTTACCAAAGCTATTACGGCAGTCGAACCTTATGTCGGCATGATGCAATCGTCATTTAACCGAGCAGTCAGTGAGATAGAAGCGAAGTACAAAGGATGGGTAAAACCGACAGACCCTCCAGTACCACCCACGCCTCCGACACCTCCGACTTCTCCAACGGACACACCGCTTACAATGGATGCTGTGGCGAAAATGATTGCCGCGTCAAAAGAAGAGCAGCAGAAAGCTATTTCAGAAGCCGTTGCTGCCGCTCTCGCACCTTACAAAGAACGAGAGGAAAAGACAAGATTGTCAACCTTGCTGCAAGGCAACGAAAAGCTGAAGGATGTTCCAGAAGTATTCCGTTCCCGTTACACGCTCGACAAAGAGGAAAACCTTGACAATGTCGTTGAGCAGATTACAAACGATTACACCGCGTTGAAGCAGTCTTTGGTTGCAAGCGGCACATTCGTAACAGCTCCGACAACAAGTACACCTCAGACCGAGCAGCAGGATTTTATCAAGCGCATGGAGGGTTTTGCCGAGCGCAATGCTCCTAAGCCCGATGGTACTGCAAAGTAAATCAAAGTAAAATTTAAAAATTAGTAAAGTATGGCTTATAAAGGAATGTACCTCAAAAAGATTGTGCCTACCGACATCAAGGAAGGTTCTTGGTGGGAAGAGCAGTGCGTCGTAAGACAGGGCGGCTATGACCTTGACCAAAGCAATCTTCCAGCCGAACTCAAATGGCTACCCAAGGGCACTGTTGTCAAGCTTGGCACGGGTGGTAAGGCTGTTGCTGTAAAGACGGCAAAGGTTACGGAAAAAGCGGAGGCTACTACCAAGACAGTGAAACTCGAACCCGGTTCTCTCTTTAAAGAGGGTGACACCATTGGCGGTAAGAAAATCACTTCTATCACAAGAGGCGCGACACTTGACACCGTGACGCTTTCAGCAGGACTCGAAGCTGCAATCAATGCAAACGATATTGTTACTGACTACAACAAGGATTCGGACGTGCTCCTTGGCTTTACCTACGCAACAAAGGAGCTTGACAAGGACGCTTCGCAACAGGTTGAGCCTACGCTCCGTGTTATGGAGGTCGAGGAAGCATCGCTACCTTACTCCATCAACGCAGATATTAAGGCCGGCTTAAACGTCAATGGTATCGCATTGTTTAAGATTCAGTAACAAGCAGGTATTATTATTAATAGGATAACAATAACAAAAAATATAGAAAAGGTATGAATAGTATTCTCAAACAGCTATTAGACCCGAAGTCTTTTCAGACCTATATTGACGAGAACATGAAGACCTCTACCTATAAGGCTTCGTGGAAGAACGAGATTAAGCAGGTGGACCATTGCGCAGCAAAGGTTTATCAGGCTAATCTCGCAGAATACACTGCTGCTATGGTCGGTTCTGTTATCGCCAAGAATGCTGAGAAACCGGTACACCACATGCCAGATTTCGGTCAGTTGACAGGTTCTATTGGTCGCTATGGCGACGAGTGGGAGCTTGACAACGAGTATCTTGACCAGATGCATCAGCTCGAAGGTCGTTACCGTGATGCGGCTGGACGTAACTATACACAGGCACAGCTCAATGCTCAGTACGATAAGCTTATCGAATTTTCTTTCCGTCCGTTCGAACGTGCTGTCATTGCACCACACAAGCGTCTTGACATGCTTTACTACGAGGGACTTTACACGGGCAAGCAGACAGTTTCTCGCGCCAACAACGCAAAGGCGAATGTGTCTTACACCTTTGACCTCGGCATTAAGCAGCTAACCGTTTCTGCGAACTGGGGAGACGAAAACGCAACTCCAATTGCTGACATCAAGATGCTCAAGGACGAGGCGAAGAAGAATGGTCGCAAGATTCAGAAGATCCGTATGTCTGAAAACACATTCTACAAAATGTGCAATGCAAAGGAAATTAAGGACACGTTTAAGCTTAACCTCGGTACTGTACAGTTAAATCCTGCCGTGCCGATGCTTTCGGTAGACCAGATAAACACTTATCTGCGTTCCGTTCTGCTGCCTGCAATACAGATTGATGAAGACCAGTTTGTAACCCTCGCCGACGGATCTACCGTCAACCTTATCGTTGATGACCGAGTAATCGCACAGTGCGCTGACAATGTTGCCGTGATGAAGATTTCAGACCCATTGGAGTTGGCAGATCCTATTCCGCAGGTTTCTTATTCTTTGCATGACGATAATCTTGTGGGCTATTGGCGTGACAAGACTGGCTATCATGTCAACTATGATATGTGGGCACAGCCTGTATTTAACGGTTTGAACGACCTCTATATTCTCAAGACAACCAAGTAAAGGTGGGCTTGGAAAACTCTAAATGTAGTAAGTTGTAACATTAAGACAAGGACAGCATGACAATCTCAGAAGCTATCGCAAGCGAAATTCAGCCCTTCTCTACTTCTGATGAAGCAATAGAGAAAATGTTTATCGACGCAGCCGATAAATACACTATCACAGCAAGTGTTGATGATGCATATTCTGTGTCTGTAAAAAAGCCCGTAGCCTATGCTGCAATGCGTATTCTTTACAAGATGCGTGTGCTTTCAAGCGAGAATGTGGGTGGCATATCACAAGGCTACAAAGCTAAGAATAGCTTGATTGACGATATGATTAAGTCTATCGCCAAGGATGCCGGATTGGATGCTGACCTTGTGCTTAATAGCGATTCGGATGATTATTGGTTGAGAAGTCCAAAAGTGTGGTAAGGAGGGGAAAGCATGAATTTTGAGGACAAGATGCAAATTCAGCTTAAAATCTATAATGTTGGGTATGTACAAATAGGTGAACAATTCTACGATATGGACGAGGATGGAAATCCAAATTTTGACATGCTCAACGAGAATGCTGGCAGCGGCTATGACGAGGATGGAAATCCTATTGAGGCAGCTGCAACGCGTTTTTATGATTTTGGCAAGTGTATTATACTCCCAAACACAAGCGCAAGGTTGATAACATTGGCAGATGGTTCGCAATATGCTTATTCGTATGAGGTGATTGCTCCGCTGTCAAAGGCAAAATACAAGATGCTGCCTCGCGAAGGCGATAAGGTATTCATAACCAAGAAAGACGGTACTATCAACAAAGAATTGGAAGTAAAAGGATTTGTGACATTCAAACGTCGCTATCTCAAATTATGGTTGTAAACTTATATGCAAAACGTATGATGTTAGGGGATGACGCTGTAAGTGCAATGTACAGGCTTTTGAAAAAGGAGAGCAAACGTATCGGCATAAATGAGCTTGGGGTTTTTAAATACGAAATCCCCAAAAAATCAAGCTTAACTGAATATGTCGTTATTAACCATCTGCCTTTTGTCCAGCAATATACAATAAACGAGGGTATTGTAAATGTAAATATACACGTTAGGAGAACAGCCAGTGACGAACCGAACACACGAAGATTAAAGACCATAGCAAAGAACATCCTCGTATTTTTTAAAGATAACACATATCTTGATGGCGCGTATTTTGAATTTTATTCTGATTCGCGACCTACACCCGATAACGATAACACTTATTACATTAATTTAAAATTCAACGTAACGTATAACAATTTAAAAGACTAAGATATGGCAAAAAATGGAAAAAACGGTGTGTATGGCATAGACGAATTTGCCATTGCCGATCCTGCGGCAAATGGTGCTTATCCTACCAGTTTCCCGTTTAAGTTCAAAGCTATCGTTTCCGGTTCGTTGACGTTTAATGACAGCGCACCATCCACCAATGACGTGGAGGTTGAGGATTCGGAAGACCCATATGCAGTGCTTCCTTCGTCAGCGGCAACAAAAGGCTTTACTGCACAGACTTACGACTTGTCACCTGAGGTATTCAAAACGATTCTTGGCTATACTTCCACCGACAATAAATGGAATAACGAGCAACCAACTGAGACAGAATGTTACAAAGCTGTACAAATCAAAACCAAGGTGCTCGACGATATTCCGGCAAAGGTGTTTCAGTGGTCAAAGATGAAGCTTACCGTCACTCGCTCAGGTTCTATCGGCAAGACAGGATTGCCCAACCTTAATATTGAGTTCCGTCAGATGGCTGTGTTTGACGCAGAAGGCAACAAGGTTAGTGGACATCGTTGGGCAATGCTCGAAGACGTTAAAACCGAAATAGACAAAGAAACCGGTGACGTTTAATGATACGGATTTCTTTATTTAATACAAGCGGTGAGGTAAGGGCATAACCCAAGCCGCACCGCTTTTTAATTTTTATAGCTATGAAAACAGCAGACAAAAAACGTACGGCAGAAACCTTAAAGGAAAAGCCTGTAAAAATAAAAGTTGGTTGGCTTAGTTTTAAAATAAAGCCTCTTACACTTATGCAGATATATGAAATGTCGGTTTTTGCTAACGATATAAAGAAGCCCTCGTGGAAAGATAACGACAAGGTAAATATCATTGGTGAAATTATTGCACATGGCAACGATGCACGTCTTATGTGCGAGGTTTTTATTGTGTGTGCTTTTCGCAAGGCTTGGAAACGACACCTGTTTGGACGTTATATACGTAAGCATCTTGACATCTATGCATTTAATGAACTTGTGAAATTTATTGGCCTGTCTTTTAACGCAAATTTTTTCTTAACCTCTATAACTTTCCTCACCCAAGCAATAGTGATGACGGAGCCACAAACGATTCCCCCTGGGCAGCAGTCGGAACAGTGATGAAATATTTCCGTATGAGTTACGAGGAGGTCGTATTTAATCGCTCATACTTAAACATTATGCTTCTTAATCGTTCTATTCCTACATGGGATAACGACAAAGGCAGCAATAGTGTTAACACTAACACAGTCAACACAACTAACCGTCAATCAATTAACAAGTCAGTACACGCCTCAGACTTTTTTATGGATATGATGGGATAATTTATATACAATATGGCAGCAGACGAAATACTTGGCATAAGTGGACAGTTGGATATTACTGACATTCAGCAGTCTTTTGATAAGTTGATAAATGACCTGAATTTACTTGGAGTAAAGACGGATGAAGTTAGCTCTAAGATGACTAAGGCATTGAATGAAATTGCTCAAAGTTCGGCTTCTGATAGCGATAAGACAAAGCAATCCGTGCAGACCTTAAAGCAGGGTATCGAAGAAATTAACAAATCACTTGCCGATACGCCCGAAACATTAAAGAAACTTGCATCGGAGGCTCAGACTGCGGAAGCAACCATCGATAAGCTTAAAAAAAGATTATCAGAAACAACTGAAGGTACTCAGAAATGGAATGAGATTAATGAGCAGTTAAAATCTCAGCAGAGCTTAGTAGAGAAACTTAACGACGAATATTTATCAATGTTGGGTACATTCGGCAGTACTCAGCAATATGTTGGTACTCTTAATGCTGCTATTGATACCTTGAACGCCGGTCGTTCTATTTCTACGGCAGCAACTGGCGCAAATGCGACTGCTCATGTTGGAGCGGCAGCAGCCGTAGGCACTGAAAGTGTGGCTCACAGCGCGAATGCTGAGAAGATAGGGGAAGAAACACAGGCTGTAAAAGACAGCACGCAAGCATATCAAAATGCAGCGGAAGCAAGTCAACAGCGAGCAGAAACAGCAAACGCCGAGGCAGCGGCACTTAACAAACTGACGGAGCGTGTATTAGAAGGCAAGGTTAGTGAAAACGAGTATATAAAAGCAAAGGAAAACGCCGAGGAACGTTACCGCCAGCTAATGGACGAGCAGACGGAATTGCTTGAAAAGGAGAAAAAAGCAAGAGAAGAAGCATCTACTTTCAAGGTCGTTGACGGCAATATTGTCGATAGCAACAACGCTCTAAACGCACAAGCAGCCGATGCACTTTTAGAACGTGCTAACAAGCTGAAAAACGAAGCAAATGAAATTGCAAGCAGTTTGCAGCGACTTTCAGAAGCGTACACTTCTACAGCACAAAAAGCAGAAGCAGAACAAAAGCGAGAAACTGAAAGCACAAACAAAACGCTTGATGCGATACGAGCCAAAGAAGACGAGCTAAAGAAACTCAACGAGCAGCTGGAGCAAATGGAGGCTCACCATGCTAACGGTTGGGGAGGAGATTTTATTTCATCTATGCGTAAAGGTGAAAATCCATTTGCAACCATTAAAGAGTATTTCGCCGAAGGTGACGCAATCAAGGAAAAGCAACAGCAAATTGCCGAAGTTACGGCAGAGTTAGGAAGATTACGCACAGCATCCGAGGAAGTAAAAGCATCCACAGCTGATATATGGAGTGGAATGTCAAAAGAAGACATCCACACAATCATACAGGAAGACATAAATCAACTGAAAATACTTAAAAGCGAGTATTCCGAAATTGTGCAGACTTATGGCAAGAACAGCGACAAAGCGGAAGAAAACAAGCGAAAGCAAGAGGAAATAACACGAGAAATAATACAAGGCAAGGAGAAATTGCGCGAAATGGGTACGTCCTATGAAGATGTAGCCAAAACGGCAAAAAAGACAGCTGAAAACACAAAAAAAATTGGTGAAAATGCCCAAAAGTCAGGAAAGAATATAACTGGATTATTTGGCAAGGCACAAGGCGTATTTTCCAACCTGAGTAATGGTAATTTTTCAGGACTTTTAGGTATGGTCGGCAAGGCTGGCATATATGGTGCAGTCGCTGTCGCTATTGGCAAATCTGTGCAATGGTTATCACAACAGGCAGAATCTCTGCGTGCTGCGATGGTGCCATTGAAGACATATCTGGATGATGGTACACTGGAGGAATTACGCCGTCAGTTTGTCGAAATTGAATACTCAAGTAGTCACAGCGCTGAAGAAATGGCGGCAGCTGGTACACGTTGGGTAAAATACTTTGAAGGTTTGCGAGACAATGCACACGCAATAGCAGAGGTTACAAAAAATTCAAATGATTTAGCAACCGTACTCGGCACTACTTCCGATAAAGCAGCCGAATATCAACTAAAAATCGCCGGAGCATATCATCAGTCGGCACTTGAAGCAACACACAACAACGCAATAATAATAAATGCGTCTAAACAATCAACGGCAACGTATGAAGAAATGGCGCAAACACTGGCGTCAACAGCTAACAGAGCACAAAATGCTGGTATTTCATTAAAAGAACTTGCAGCAGCAGCAGCTTATGGTAAAAGAACATTTGGAAGTGCAAATGAAGCGGCATCTTCTTATGTTATGATGATGACGCGACTTTCTACACAAGCAAAAAATGAATATAATCCAGCGGTCGTAGGTGCAACAAAGGCACTTTCTAATTTGGCAAAATCGCAAGAACTCAATGACACGTTAACATCCCTATTAGGAAAAAGGCAAGCATCACTCGCTAAAGTATTTGTGCAAAACGCCGCCGCTATAACAAAAATGAGAGACGGTTTAGACAATGAGGCGAGTGCAGCGGCAACCGTGGCAGCGGCAGAAGGCAAGATGGTAAACGTGGAAAAACGATTGCAAAATGCCAAAAAAGCACTGGCACATGAGGTAAATGCGAACTTAACCCCAGCATATGCCTCGTTTGTTGAATACTGTACATACTTTGCGAAAACAATAGGACAGGTTACGAATGCTATAAAAAAGGGTATAAAACCTGTTGTAGATTATATTGCAAGTAGTATAGCCTCACTGGACAAAAAATTAGGAAATAGTCGGTTTTCTGCATTGTTAGGAAAAGGTTTGAAGGGTATAAGTTATATCGCAAGCCCTTTGATGGCGATGACTACAGAAAACATGATGAATGATAAAAGACGAGAATCACGGCAAGAACATCTAAAGCAAATATATAATGAAGAATTAAAAAAAGCGGGCGAGCAATCGCCTGGCAAAGCTTACTTAAAGGCGGCAAAGAGAATCGCCAACAACGGCTTGATATCGAAAGAGGATAAAAAATACTTGCAGTCGTTAATGTCAGACACAAGAACGCTCGCCAATTCAAAGCCAACGGACCAAGGGCTTGCGATAGGTGAGCAAAATGCTATTAAGGACAAGAACGGACAAAACAAGCTAAAGCAATTGCAAGAACAGCAACGCAAATTCCGTGAAGAAGAGGCTAAACGGGAAGCAAAGGACCTTGCTGCAAGCGAAAAAACAAAATGGGACTTGTATGTGGCCGAAAAAGAAGCGGGCATTTCGCGACTTGAAAGCGCAAGTGAGAAAGAAGTGGCTCAACACAAACTCGATTACGAGAAACAGAAACACGCAATAGAAGAAGAGCAAAAGAGCCTTTTAAAAGCGAATATTGCAGCTGCTGAGCAAGCATATAACAAAAACCCCCAAAACAAGAATAGTGAGGGTTTCTATGCCAGTGGATTGGACAAAAATGTAACACTCACAAGCGACCAGAAGGCACTTATTAACGCAAAATACGAAGCTTTGGAAGCACAGGAGAACGCTTACGATTTGGCACAATTAAAGAAGAAGACACAAAGCCTTTATGACTACTTGAAGGAATACGGCACTTTCAAGGAGCAACAGCTTGCAATCGCTAAAGAATATGATGAAAAGATAAGGGAGGCAGAAGCACAGGGTGACACCTACAAGGTAAAGACCTTGCAGGCGGAAAAAGCGAAGCAAGTCGGAACTGTTAAAGCTAACGAGATAGAAAGCAAAATTGACTATGCAAAGGTATTCGGCGAATTTGGCGTAATACTCGAAGACCAAATGACCGACATTTTGAAAACAATGAAGGATTTTTCAAAAACCGATACCTTCAAAGCAAAGCCACTTACAGAGCAAAAGGACTTTCTTTCCCGTATGAATGAGTTGTCCAATCAGTACGGCACAAGCAAATGGGAAGATATTAATTTCTCACAACTTGGCAAACTGATTGATGACTACAATCAGAAATTGGAGAAAAGAAATAAAGCAGAAGAAAAACTCAATGAGTCAAGTAAGAAGTTAGCAGAAGCACAAGAAGCCTATGAAAAGGCAATGAAGAGCGGCAATGAAATACAAATACTTGATGCAACTGGAAATCTCGATATTGCACAGAAAAAGAACGACAGCAACAGGCAAGCATTAGCAAATGCTGATGCCGACCTCGTCGGAGCACAAAGCAACGTTACCGACTCAGCACAGAAACTTAGCAGTACTTTGACCTCACTTGATGCACTTCTTCAGAATATGAAAAGCGGCTCAATTTCGAGTGTTTGGGACTCATTTGTGGATTTTGACAAAAAGGTTAATGGTGGTAAGGCGACACAGGCAGTTACGGACACTATAGGAAAACTGCTCGGCAAAGCATTTGAAGGTAAAACGGACTTGGTGTCCCAGATTATCGGAGCGGTTTTAAATTTGTTAGATGTAATTGCAGAACAAGGAATAGGCGGAATAGTTGGAGGATTAATTGACTCAGTGCTAAGTGCTGTAAATGGTTTGCTTGACAATATCTTGAGCGGAGACTACCTTAAACAGATTGGAGGTTCACTTGTAAACGGAATAGGTGGTATTCTTGACACTATTACCGGTAGACTCGGATCTATTCTTTCCTTTGGTGCACTTTCTTCAAAGGGCATATCCTCATGGTTTACAAATTCAAATGCCGAGAAAGTTGAGAAAGCAATTAATAAACTATCAGACAGAAACGAGAGCTTGCAACAATCAATAGAGGACTTGAACGACACGATGAAAAATTCAAGTGGAGTAAAGTCAGTGGAAGCGTACAAAGAAGCTTATAAACTTCAAGAAGAGCAAAACGAGAATTACAAGAAGATAGCACAAGAGCAAGCTGGCTATCACGGTGCTCATCACTCTTGGAATTATTATTGGAAGGGTTTTTCAGATGACGAGATAGAACGAATAAAAAAGATTACAGGCAATAAGGAATTTAGCGGCAATCTATGGGACTTAACACCCGAGGAAATGAAGAAGCTTCGTGGTGGTGCGATTGACATCTGGGAAAAAATCAAAGACACTGGCAAGGGAGGTTATGGAGACAGACTTGCTAAAAAGTTGGATGATTATATCGACCAAGCCGATAAATTGCAAGACCTCACAGACCGCATAAACGAGAGCTTGACACAAATATCTTTTTCTTCCATGAGGGACGACTTTATCTCAAAGCTTATGGATATGCAAAGCACAGCAGAGGATTTTTCCGAAAACTTTGCTGAAATGATGCAAAAAGCGGTTCTACGATATGGCCTGGAAAACCTGATTAATACAGACCTTAAAGGATTGTATGAGAAATGGGGAAAGAAGATGCAAGAAGGACAGCTCTCAGAAGACGATATTAATAAATTTAAGGAAGAATATGACAAGATAGTTCAGAAAGGCATTGAAGAAAGAGATTATTGGGCACAGATTACGGGCTACGCCTCACAATCGCAGCAGACGGCAACAGCTAAGGGAATTGAAGCAATTACAGCAGACCAAGCAAGTAGTCTTGTTGGTATTGGTTATGCTATACAAAGTGCCGTTGAGCTGGGTAACGCAACACGTACACAAATAAGTGTTGACATAAGCGTTATGCGCAACTATGCGGAAACAGTGGCAACGAACATGTCCGAAATGAGAGATATTCAATATGAAGGACTTGGGCAGTTGCAGCAGATAGTAAAAAACACTGCTCCTATAATCCTTATTCGCGAAGACATTGCAAGTATGTATAAAATTATGAAAGACAGGTATTAACATGAGAAATCAAGCTTTTATTAAATTAGTCAACGAGCAAGATGATGCTTATGTCGACATTGGCACGTTTGGAGTAACGCTTACAAGGGGATGGCGAGAAGCTTTGTTAACCCCTGCTCCAGTCAAAAGTTATGTAACAAACGACAGTCGCTTAGAACATGGCACGGCAATTATCGCATCTGCAAAGTATGCAAAGAAAGACAAACGCGATGTGAGTATTTCTTTTCTTCTTGAGGGTACAACAGAAAGTGACTATCTCGAAAAATATGAAAAGTTCTTATCCAAGATAGCCTATAATGGGGAGATTTGTCTAAAAGTACCATGTCTAAAACGTGTCTTCAAAGTTGTTTACACACAATGTTCCAAATATGGAGACTATGGATTGAAAAAAGGTAACTTTACACTCAGATTAACAGAAAACAACCCAAACGATAGAGAAACGTTATGATTAATATATACAACATAGACGGCAGTGTGCTGATGCAAGTGCCTGTAACAAAAGAAGCAAAAAGAGAAGAGGAATTGTCAAAATCTGATTACATTTCTCTTTCGTTTAATGCTGCCGTCAAAGTTGTATTACCTGTTGGCGCATACATCGAATACACATATTACATTGACGATGTACGCACAGTTACTCGTCAGTTTCTTTTGCTTGAGCCATACAAGCCAACACAATCAAGCGAAATGTCGTGGAAGTACACGCCTGAATTTCAGCACCCCAAAATGGCGTTAAGTAAAAAAATATTCTACATAACGACTAAAAACTCTCAAAATGAGGTTATAAAGCAGACAAACTGGAGCTTCGTTGGTGTGCTGTCTACGTTGATGGGGAAAATATGTGATTTTCTTAATAACGACCTTAAATTTGGTAATTGCGGATGGAAAGCTCAGACAACAAATACATTGCCAAATGCAATAAATGTATCTTTTACAGACAATGACGTTTTGTCGGCATTAACATCTATTGCCAATGCTGTGGGTGAAAACTGTGAATATCATATTGATTACGACAACGAAATTATATATTTTGGCAAAGTTACGATTGGTGATACGCCATTAAATTTAGTGGTTGGGGAAAATGTTGGTGTACCGTCAATATCTGAGAGCAAAGAGAATTATTATAACGCTTTCACGGTTTTTGGCAGCACTCGCAATATAACACAAACAAACAGTAAAGGAGAAAATATCTCGTCCAGTGATATACGTCTGCAATTAGAAGCAGGAAATGGATCTATTGATGTTGACGGCAAAAACTACAACTACGACATAGATAGTTTCTCTACGATAGACCTTAGACAAAACAAACAAACAGAACCCTTATTTACCAAGGTGCTGAATTTTTCTGACGTTTTCCCTTCTTTGGATACATACGTGTATAATGTACGAGGACGAAAGAAATATGTATTAGACAGTACAACAAACCAAAAGATACCGCTTACGTACAATGCAGACGGTTCTGTTGCAACATACAAGACTTTTACTGTATGGTATATGCGGCTTGCTTATTGTACAACGGAAAAAGTTAATGACAAGACACCGGTAAATACCACCAACGACAACGGTACAACGCATTATTGGTATGACTTTGAAGTTACCGATGATTTGATTATTGCCGGAAAAACTCTGTCATGCTCGTTTGAGCCAAACTTGAATGCAAATGCGTTGTCTACACCTTTGGCAGGACGTGGCACTAATGGGGAATACGTAGGTTTTGAACTTAATTATCATAAAAACAGTTCATCCAGCCATGAATCCGATGATGTGTCAACAACTAAATTCAACATTCTTGCAGGAGATTACGAAATTATTTATCAACAAGATAACAATGTCATTGTACCAACGAATGCCGACGAGCAACTTATTCCGCATGGAGAATCATTGCCGTCGTTAAAGTGTAACATCACTGTATTGTATAATATAGCTATGTCTGACGTGTATAAAACAGATGCGCAAACAAGGTTATTAAACAAAGCAAAAGCAGAGATAATACGATTAATGTCCGATTTGAACAATTATACATTCAAATCCTACCCACAGGTTTTTGAACGTAAAAATCCACATCTGCAAATTGGACAAAACGTAATGTATAATGACGGACAAGGGTACAAACTCAACACGCGAATTTTAAAATTATCAACTAATATTGATTTTGATTTTATCCAAGAAATCACAATCGGTAATCAGACGATAAAAGGAACAATAACTCAGCTAAAAGAGGATGTACAATCAATTATTACTAATGGAAATAATGCAAGCAATGGATATACTGTTGCACAGATAAATGATATTATAGCCAAATATGGCTTACGATATTTTCTTTCCAAGCTCCATCCGGATGTGGCGCAGAAGGTGATAACCTTTATGGAGGGCTTGAAACTGGGCAAAGAGGGGAAGATGGGACTGACGGGCGAAGGTGCGGCTACGCTGAGTACGGTTGTTGTGGACGAGGTGCGTGACCCTAAGAGCACCGAGCAAGACCGCGTGATTGTCGGTGCGCAAGGCTTTGACCTTTACATGGGCAAGGACGGCAAGAGCCACCTTTACATTGACTACTTGACGACAAGGACGAAATTCTTCGCAGCGGGCGCTGAGATAAGAAAGGTGAGCTATTCGGGCGGTACTACACTCTTCTCTAATGCGGGCAGCACAATAATGAAGGTGGCTCACGTACTGGATGATGCAGGAGTGACTGTCGGCTACAAGTGCTATGCTGCTGCTGATGACGGCACAACGCGGACGGCTAACTGGTGGCATGTGGGCATGATGGCGCTGTGTCAGACCTTTAACGTGAAGGCGGGCGTGACGGAGAACCTTCAGAACCGCTACTACTGGCGCCTTGTGGTAGGTGTCGGACAGGAGACATTAGAGGACGGCAAGCTGTATGACTACGTGATACTGTCAAACAAACGGACGTTCATGGGCAGCGAGGCTTGCGTGCCGGTGACATCGCAAAGGGTGATAGGCTCTGACGGCAAGGCGTTAGTGTTCGGCGACGTGATGATACAGGTGACCACAACGAGCGAGAAGCAGAGTCTGGCGGCGGTGTTCGAGGAGCAGGAAGGCAAGACTACTGACGACGGCAACAACGTCATAGCAAACCGCATGTTCTTCGGCTACGAGCCAGCCGCGGACGGAGGAGAGCCTGACGTGCCGCAGCCTTACGACGTGATAGTACAGGCAGGAGACCAGATACAGTGGAACCGCTTCGGCAACCTTATCAAGCTGACGACATCTACGGAGGACGGCAGTGACAACGGAAACGCTCCTGCTATTGCGATGTATCATGCGATGGGTGCGCCTTACAAGACGGGAGACACGGTGAATCCGTATCAATGGAAAACGCTGACTTCGTTAGATTCCCCTCTCCTTGTGCTCAAGAATGCCAAGAACTTCAAGTTCTTCACCGATGACAACCCTGACAATATCATCGACCCTGTGACGGTGACGTACGACCTTGTACCGTCTTCGGAATATATCATCCGCAAGCCGAACTCTCAGACGGCGACACCGAACGACATTACCTTCACGCTCCGCAAGCGCACGGGCAACGTGACTGAGGACATGAAGGACGGATATTTGCTGACGGCGGACTACACTACCACGGATGGCGCAAGCAAGAGCGGCGTGGCGATAAACCGCCTGTCTGACATCGGCGTAAGCTTCTACCTCCTCGCTTCGGTGACGGTACGGGCAACTGTCAAGGCGGACAACACCACCATAACGCTGACACTTCCGATTCTTTCCGACGGCGCGAAAGGCGATACGGGCACAAGCTTTAAGGTGCTCGGCTACGCTCTTGCCCATGCCAAGACATACGCGGAGCTTCAGCAGATAACACCCACCGAGGATGGCCTTTATCTTGTGGACGACACAACGGGCATGGAAGGCGGCGGAAAGAAGCCCTGCGTGGTGCAGTGGAAGAACGGCAAGTATATCGTGTGTGACTCAAACGACGGCGACTCGTATAAGATAGGCGAAATGCTCTGGACAAATACTGGAACCTACTGGCTTGACATCGGCAGCGTGAAGGGAGAGGGTGTGGTGATATCGGACATGAGCGTGACGTACGCCATCTCTGACAGCGCTACGGTGACACCTACGGAATGGCAGTCGGCCATCATCGCCGCCACCGACGCGAAGCCCTATCTTTGGACGAGGACAACGGTGACCTACAAGGATTCGGAGGGAGAGCATACGACGGTGTCATACGCCATAGCCTACAAGGGCAAGGACGGCGACAAGGGAGACCCCGGAGCAAACGGCAAGGACGCGGTGGAGTTTATCGTCAAGAACGCTCCTCTTGTGTTTGATACAGACGAGAACGGCGTGGTATCGGCAAGTGTCAGCAAGACTGCCACCATACAAGTGATGCGTTCCGGTAAGAACATCACATCGGAGGTGAGAAATCTTTTCCCAAGCAACAGCAACATAGGATGCGGAAAACCGACGCTGACAAAGCAGGAGGACGGCATAGGCGTGACGATATCGGGGGCTTCGATAAACAAAGACAGTACGCTCGGTGTGAGTGTGACGAGCGGATACGTTATCGTGTATATGACTATCGGAGGTACGCTGTACTCTCAGCAGATACCCTTTATGGTGAACGTGGCGAAGTTTACGGGCGCTATATCGGCTGACAACAAGAAGCTGCGGACGGACTATACGGAGCTGACGAACCGTGTTGGCACTGTGGAGACGGACGTAAACGGCATCCCTATCAAGACACAGGGAGAGCTGACGAAATACACCTCGACCATTGAGCAGACGGCACGTGAAATATCGCTGAAGGTGAGCACTGCCGTCGTCGAGCGACGCAACCTTCTCCCCGGTTCTGCCTTCCGCAAGCAGGGTGAGGGATGTGACTTTATGAGGTCGAAGATTGTGTGCAGTATGCCTTTTGACGGCACGAACATACTTTTGGCTGCGGAAGCGAAAGCGGCTGGTCCGCGATGGAACGGGGCTGGCAGCACGCGCAACATACATGTAACGAAAGGCAAAGAGTATACGCTGGCGTTCTGGGCGCGTGCAAAGTCGGTGGCAGTAAGAGTGCTGGGCGAAGTAAGGTGGAAAAAGTCTGCTACAGACACGAGTTATCCTGCGGGTTATGCAGGTCCTGCTGGCAGTGCAAACCTCGGTGTCGAAAGCGTATCGACAGCAGAAGGCTGGCATTTGTACCGCCGTACGTTCACCGTCGCCGCCGATGCCGTCTACGAGTGGATTGACGTGAGCTGCTTCAAGGCTGACAATACAACGGCTAATGAGCAGGTTTACTTCGCCCACCCGATGCTTATAGAAGGAAGCGCTGAAGATTACGTATGCTGGGGCCTGTCGCCTAATGACTATAACTATATAGGCGGCAACCTACTTGACAACACACGCACGTTTGCCAAAGGCGGCAATCTGACACGAATGGACGCGTCAGTGGTAACTAACGAGTCGTACAACAACGGATGTTCGGTAATATATGCCAACGCTGCGTCCAAGTTCATAGAGATGGCGCAGTGGAGTGTTGCTCCTTTTATCAAGAAAGGCGAGGACTATATGTTTTCGTTCGTAGCGAAGGGTAGCGGTACTCTCGGTGTGTTCATGTGGAATGGCTCTAATCTAAGCATATTCGCCGAGGACAGCGAAATCGCTACAACGGATACCAGCGTCGATGGCGCACGTAGCTTCAATCTCACAAGCGACTGGAAGCGTTATTGGGTGCATTGGCGTTCAGAGGGCACGGGATTACCTAACTACGCTCTTATACGCTGCGTGCAAGGCAGCAAGGCGTGGGTGACCATGCCGAAGTTGGAGACAGGCGCAACTCCTACCGATTGGATAGAGAGCAAGAGTGGCTATGTGGAGGACAGTGGCTTGGCGGCGAAGATGCTGCGCACGGGCCTTGACATCGAGAACGGCAAGATAACGGCAACTGCGGACAAGTTCGAAATAAGGAACAATGCAGGACAGATAACGGCGAAGGTGAACAAGGACGGCTTGTTCGAGACCAACAACGCAATAATTAGCGGTACGATAATATCATCGTCAGGCAATATCGGCGGCTTTGAGATATCAGAAAATGGCCTGTCTGCTTCCAGTAATTCCTCTTATGGCGGTGATATCGACTTTTTCTTGAACGCAGGAAGTAAGCCTATGTTAGGTTTTAGAAGTTCTGAACAATATGTGAGCATTGGACTGGATGTGTTCCCAGCTACTGTAATGATCCCTGACGGACAATGCTGTCTGCGTATAGAACACAACCTGACGGACAAGCCGGGATCCGGTGGCAGACCCATTGCGAACTGGGGTGCGTACATAAACGTAAGTGGCGCATCCGAAGAGAACATAGGTCTGATGATGCACGGCGATTTAAGGGCCGATGCGAGAAAACATCACAGTCTGAGAGGTACGATAGTCATTAGCCGCAACTACCCTTTGCTCGTTGCGGACGACCTTGACGAGAATGGAAAATACACGTCATTCGCAAAGGGTGTTTCGTTTGAGCCAAAGGACTACAAATTTGGCGATTGGGGACTAAAGGTGTTAAACGGCATTATTGTTGGAGTAGAAAGAATATATATTTGATAATGAAAAAGATTAATTTTCAAAATTTCAAGATTTACACATCGGTCAGCCACGCGAAGTCGGTCAGCCTTGATGTTCGAGAGAAGTTTGCTGATATGATATATCAGGGTGTCAACGGCATTAAAGCCCACTCGCTTGCTTTCAAGATTTATGGCAGCGAGGGCGAGACCGAATATGACGATGGGGAACTGGAGCTTATCCGTTCTGTGGCAGAGCAGATGTGTGTCCCCGGCTTCATTGACGGGCTGAACGAGCAGACAGGGGAATGAGCCTTGCTGTGCCTCCTTGAGCTGCTTGCTCGGCTGGCGAATAATAAATAACAATTACTAATTAATAAATAATAAAAGACGGATGAAGAACATTATACGTGGCAATGACTTTACGCTGCGGTTATGGAAAGGACATTGTGTAAAAACATAAAATATTAAGATATGAAAAAGATACGTATAGGCAATGACATTAACTTCCGATGGACTGTCAAACGTGGCGGAGAGGCAGAAAGCTTTGAGGGGAAAACTGTCAAGGTTCTGCTGCGTAATACGTATGGTCATCGTTGTGATATTGACTGGCATACAGAACCAGGCGGTATCATCGCTGGCACGTGCTACGGCTCTACGCAGCATTACCTTGGAGCGTACACCCTCACATTAGTTGAGAACGATGGCGAACGAGGCATGAACACTGTAGATAAAATTGACGTATGGCAGCTTGTGGCACAGCAGGATAGTTCTGTTATGGAGATTAAAAATGATTGTGTCGGTTCGTCAGTAGAAACCGTCACGGCTCTCATAGAGTCGGAAATAGGCCTTGGTGGAGCAGCGCAAGTGACAATAGATGTGGAACTAAACGAGGAGTCGTACAACGCCATCGCTAATGCGTCTGTAACAAAGGCTTTCAAGGAAGTGCGTAAAGATGTTGACTCTTTGAATTCGGAAATGAAGGAACTGAAACCACGTGTTGAGACGTTGGAAGAAGCTAAATCAGAAGCAATAGACCTAAAGGGCATTGATGATGCCTTTAACGAGAGCATATAGCATTACAATGAGATTTTTTTACAATCTATAATCAATGTTTTATTAATTAATTTTTTTAATAATTATGGCAAAGTATTTAGACGAGAAGGGTCTGTCAAGACTCGTTGTGAAGACCAAAGAGTATGCGGATAATTCTTCCGCAGCAGTGAAGACAGCTGTAGATGACTATACCGTCAACGGCAAAAAGATCAGCACTAACCCAGAGATTACAAAGGCTGATGTGGGCTTGGCTAACGTGGACAACGTTAAGCAGATACCTGCATCGGATAAGGGTACGCCGACCGGCGTGGCAACTCTCGGCACTGACGGCAAACTTACAGCGGCACAGATGCCGGCAATGAAGACGATTAACGGTGAGAGCGTCGTGGGTTCTGGTGACATCAAAATAGACCTGTCACTCTACAAGGTTGTCACTGACCTGCCTACGTCAGACATTGATGCCACGAAGGTTTACTTGAAGCTTGCTTCAAGCACAGCTGAGAAGAATGTCTACGCGGAGTATATTTACACTGGTGACACAACGGCAGCATACGACGCATCAAAGTGGGAAAAATTAGGTGAGGCGCAGACATCAATTACCGTGGATGCAGCATTATCTACATCATCGACCAATCCGGTTCAGAACAAGGTTGTCAACTCGGCTATCGAGGGTTTGAAGACATCTGTAGGTAACGTACAGTCTGACCTCAATAGCAACGTACAGACCCTTCAGGGTAAGAATGCGGAACAGGACAAAGAGATTGCAAAGAAGCTAAACGCGTCAGCATACGTAATAGATGCTGCGCTCAATGCCACTTCAACCAATCCAGTTCAGAACAAAGCAGTAAATACTGCGCTCGCCAACAAGTTGGACAAGTCATCCTATGTGGTTGATGCCGCTCTTAGCGCATCATCCGCAAATCCAGTACAGAATAAGGTTGTGAATACTGCGCTTGGACAGAAGGTAAACACCACCACCTTCAACACCGAAATGGCGAAGAAGCTCGACAAAACCACTAAGGCTTCGGACACCGTTCTCGGTCTTGTACAGACTGGTCATGTCGCTTCAGACGGTGAGCTGCCGCTGAAGGTGGACTCTGACGGAAAGGGCTACGTGGTAATCGAGTCAATGTCCACAGAGGATATTGACGCATTGTTCAAGTAGTTAGTTTCAGGAGGGTATGTCAGAATACATCTTTTGGGCATACCCTCACTTACTCAAAACCTATAAAACGTGTAAGTATGAAATATGTAGATGAAAAAGGAATAAAGCGTGCCGTAAGCAAATTGTTAAGTTTAATAAGTAATTGCGCTACAAAGGACGTGGCGACATCTGAGAATGCAGGCTTGATGTCATCAATGGATAAAAGTAATCTTGACTTTATCTATGATGCTGACAACCGAAAAATTAAAGCTGCTGCAATCCCTGGTGAAATGAGAGAAGTTCTTGACTTTTCGGGATTTGTGACTGTAACAGTCTCAATGATGGGTGCAGATTATAATGAGGCAATATACTTCAATACGAAAACGAATACTTTTGTCGCAAAATCGGGATTAAACTATTGCGGAACATGGGTAGGGGCAGAAAAATGGGGAGAAGAACTAATCAATGGTGTCAGCCCCGTTGCAGGAAAAATATATGTCAATGGAGGAGACATGTACAGATGGGACGGTAAAGCCCTGACTTTGCTCAATCCTTCTTTAACAGTTGATACATCGTTGAGCGACACGTCGGTCAACCCAGTACAGAACAAGGTAATATACAATGCTTTAGCAGATAAATCTGCAACGTCGCATACACACACCTTGTCAAGCTTGGGTATGTATGTAGAACTGCCCAGTACGACCACAGGCGGATGGGATATTATAGGCAAAGACTATGCGAAGGGTGTTTGGATAAAGGCAGTGCAAGGAGCCATGAATACTCCATCTTGGTATGTGCCATTCTCTGCGTCGGGGATAGCGTTTGGTGGTGAAGGAACAAAAGCGGTTATATCTTTATCAAGGTCGTCACCGAAGGTGCGTTTCGCGGCAGGTGCTTCATCTTCTCCACAATGGTGGCTTGGTTTGAGAGGAAAAAAAGATAAGGAGTATGATCTTAACAATATACCGACAGGGAAAATGGCAGCGCAGGCAGAATTGTCTTCCTCAGCATCATTGACAACCGTAATAAACGAAGTAAACGCTATTATAAAAGCATTGAAGGCGGCAGGAATAATGAACTCTTAAAAAGGGATTTGGCATGGAAAGCTGGCTGGGCTGACTGGGAGCTGGGCCTTACTGAGCATACCTAAGCCTCTTTGCGGGGCTGCTTAATGGGCGCAAATAATAAATAATAACTGATAATAATAAATAAGAAGATGACACCTAAGGAATTTTGTAAATGGATGGCTCCTGCGGCTTATAATGCGGACATTTCGCCCGTGTTTATCATTGCTCAGGCGGCACTGGAGAGCGGATGGGGCAAGAGCGCTATCGGCAAGTATAACGTGTTTGGGATAACGAGAGGCGGGTGGCCTGTGGAGAAATGTCTGCTTGTCACAACGCATGAGTATTTCAAGACTAAGACGGTGAGGTTTACGGCACCGGAGAAGGTGGTGAAGATTGAGTATGTGGCTGGCAAGGGTCTGTATAAGTATACTTGCAAGCGACTGTTCAGAAACTACGCTACTTTAGGCGAGGCGCTGAGAGACCATGCGGCTGTGCTAAAGAAATCATGGCCTGAGGCCTGGGCGTACAGGATGAGTCCTGAGAACTACGTGAAGAAGATACAGGAGGGACGGAAGAAGTATGCGACGGCTCCGAACTACGTGGAGACGATGGGGAAGATGTTCGGGACGGTGAGAAAGGCGATGAAGGAGGCTGGACTGAGCTGCTGAGGCATGCTGGGGGTTTGGAGGGCTTGGAGGCTGGGCTGCTAAGCCTCACTAAGCCTATCTGGGCCTCTTTGAGGGGCTGCTTGGTTTTTAGGAAGGATTATTCTTTTGTTTGGGATTTTTGTTAATGTAAAAAAGATTGATTGGATGGTTAATAACTTGACTACGGGGACGGGTAAGGCCGTCGTTTTGGGGACAATGGGAGGGGAGGCGCTGTCTGCGCTCTTCGACCTAAGATGGATGTTGGTGCTGATAGTGGTGCTGATAGTGGCTGACTTCTGGTTCGGCGTGAGCGAGAGTCTGCATAAACATGAGCATTTCCGCTTTTCGAGAGCGGGACGGCGAACGTGCAACAAGGCGGTGGACTATATCACCTACCTTATATTAGGTTCGGTGCTCGGTCTGGCTATCTTCGAGCCGTTGGGATGGGCGACACACACCACCACTGCTGCAATAGGCCTTGGCTTTGGCTGTGTGTGGGAGGTGGACTCGATTGTGGGGCATGTGTGTGAGCTGCATGGAGTTAAAAACAAATTCTCTGTCAAAAGACTTATCATTGCAATCATTAAAAAAAAGGATGCAGATGTAGGCGAAGCTGTTGAGGAAGTCTTGGAAGGAGACGATACAAACAATAAATTAGAATAATATGGAAACAAAGAAAGATGATTTGTGGAGCAAATCAATGCTCCTAATGTTGGCACTTTTGTCGCTGTTAATTATTGCTCTGTGTAGCTGCACTACGAGCAAGCCGATGGTATATGAGCGTACAATCGTGAGAACGGACACGGTTATCAAGGCTGATACGATGTGGCACAACAGATTTGTGGAAAACATTGTGGATAACGTTAGTAAGCAGTTTTCATCCGTTAAGGATTCTGTTGCGACCGTTGTAGACGAGCAGGGTAACGTCAAGAAGCATGAAGCTTGGCACTGGAGAGAGAACTCTACACAGACAAGCACAGAGAGAATCTTGCGTGACTCGCTTGAAGACATTAAGGGCAGATACTTTGCTCTGTTGTCTATGAAAGCCGACACATTAAGTAAGGCATACAAGCCACCGTCTGCATACATTACTAAGACTCCATCATTAAACCTTTGGGAGCGTTGGTGCATCGGAGTAGGACGTACTGTAACAATAGGATTAATAGTAGCTGTTATATCACTAATAATTTATTTAATACGACAAATGAAATAGTTAGGTTTATCTTTTTTATAAGGTAACAGATTGTTTTAGGATGCGCCTTGCTTGTCTGTGATAGATAGGCAAGGCTTTTACTTTCAAATTGCAACAATATGCTATTTTTATGTGCGCACACAGCTATAACTTGTAAGTTTAAATTATTTATTTGTAAATAAATAACAAAACAAACACAATAATTATATCATTTAGTTATATTTGCAACGACAACAATATATTTAAACTTAATGCATATGACAGATGAAAAGAAAAAGGCACTCCTTTCTGTTTTAGACGGAATGGACGTGAGCGAGGTTATCTCGCTGTTAATAATGAGTGGTAACAGCTATTCAAGAAGATTGTTGAAATTCATCAAGTGGATAACTAAATGGCTACCTATATGTATAATGGTGTGGATAGTTTTGCCATGTTGGATTTTTCTCAGAATCCGAGAGAAATGTTTATCGTGCATTCCGAACACTGGCCAAGCTACACATTTATATATGTGTTACTGTATGTATTACCACTTGTGCTCATACTGTTCAGTAGATTCTTCTGGCTGTGTTGGGTATACAGGATTCCGTTCTTTTACTACTTCGGTGTAAATGCTATACATCTCACTTATTGGTCGTGGTATACTACAAAAGATATGGTAATGTCATGTATGTCTGTAATAGTAATGACAGGAGTATTTTACTTATACTGGGTAATAGATTGGTTCTTAACAAGAACAAGGATAGGTAAAAGGTTTTTCTTCTAAAGCAAAAAGGTTATGAAAAGAAAAGTATTCAACTATTACACTTTGGCTCTCATTCTGAAATCTCTGTATGAGAGCTGTATGAAGGCATGGGAACAACAGAAGAATGGAGAAAAGGTAACAGCTTGTGGAATGTCAGATGAAGATATAGAAGAATTATGCGAAGACTATCTTCCTAATCTGATGAACCCAATGATGTCTAAAGAAGAAGTACAACGTAAGCTTGGTGTCAGTGAAGCTACACTCAACAGAATGGTAAAAAGAGGAGATATTCCAAACGGACAGCAAGACGTAGGAGGTCATGTTAGATGGTGGAAGAAATGGGACATACTGCCGTTTATAAGAAAGACCCATAAGAAATGATAGTATATGCTATCAACCTAAATAACTGATTTACAAGGGATAATAAAAAGTGTGAGCGTGTTATGGCTTCATTTGTCGTAACACGCTAATTTTGTGTCTGTAACGTTACAATAGTGTTAGTAAATCTATTAAGGTAAAAACTGAAAAAAGATTGTTATTATGGAGAGTAAAACTTACGTATTCGGAGAGAATGGTCCTGGTACTGCTGGCGGTCTTAATAGCATTTTGGCTATGCTCCCAGCACTCATGCAGAAGCAGGGCGTAGACCCAAGCTTGTTTGCCCTTTGCAACGGCAAGAGCAACGGCAATGGTTGGGGTGAAAATCTGTTCGCTATCTTGCTTCTGTTTATCCTCATGGGTAGAGGTAACTTCTTTGGCGGCGGTTTTGGCGGCGGCATGATGCCTAACGGACAGGGTGGCGTTGTGCCAATGATTAACAACGATGCGAACACAGCTGTTATCATGCAAGCTGTTCAGCGCAATGGTTATGATGTTCAGAGCTTGGCAACAGCCCTCAACACTTCGAGCGATGCTGTAATGGCTGCTATCAACAGCTTGGGTCAGCAGGTATGCAACATCGGTAATCAGATGGGTTTGAATACCAATCAGATAATCACGGCTCTGATGCAGGGTAACAATGCAATCGCTACACAGCTTGCTGAGTGTTGCTGCAAGACCAACAACGCCATCACCGCAATGGACGGTAATGTGAAGTTGGCAATGTGTCAGCAGACGGGAGCTTTGACGAACGCCATCAACAACGTGGCTGTTGGTCAGGAGCGTGGTTTCTCTAATGTTGCTTACGAGACGCAGCGTCAGACTTGCGACTTGCACAACGCCATTAAGGATAGCACCCAGACCATCGTAAACGGTCAGAAGCAGGCTGAGATGCGCGAGATGCAGAACAAGATTGACGCTCTGCGTGAAGAGAACAGCACCTTCAAATCTTCAGCCATGACTTCGCAGATTGTAGGTCAGGCTATAGCACCTATCAATGCCGTATTGACAGGTCTGCAGCAAGAAGTGGCAGGTATCAAGTGTAAATTGCCCGAAACAGCGACTGTTGCTTACAGCCCCTTTACTGCCGTTCCTAACTGTGTAGCAGCTCAGATGGGACTGTATGGTTTTAATGCCGTGAATGGTGCGAGCTTCTGGACTTAAAGAAAGGAGGACAAGACTATGATTTGGGGCTATCCTTTTTCATGGGTCAATAGAAGAGGTTCGGCAGCTGTAGGTTCTACAGGCGTAAAGGTAAACACTGCTAACGTGGTGTTTACCTTCAAGAACCACGCTTTCGTAAATGCCAACTACAGAGGAACAATATTCGTGAATCTGCAACAGGCTATACCGACAGGTACAACGACTACGCTGCCAATCCTCTTTGAGACCAACGGCACAACACAGGCTGTGACTAAATTCAATGGAGCAGCACTGACCGTTGCCGATTTAGCCGGAACTGGTGTATATCAGTTGTGGTTCGAGAGAGACACTAACACCCTTCAGTTGATGACGGGTATTGTATAACAAGTTAAAATTCGACTTCTATGTTTCAAGGACTAAGACCAAATAGCATATTTTATGTGCTTGACAAGTCGGGAGAACCGACTCTGAAAATAGGGCAAGTGGTAAGCGTGAGCAATCCGCAACCCAAGTTTCCTTCATATCAGCCTGGGCAGTTTAATCCGCAGCCAATGGAAACAACGGTAGATGTAAAGGTTAAGATGCCCGATGGTGAGGCGGAGTTTAAGCAATTGCCATCAAACGGACAAATTGCTAATTCGGGAGACCTCGTTGTATCTGAGAGCCGTGAGGCTATGAGCGCAGAGGTAGAAGCGATGCTCAGACACTCTAAAGAGGTGCTTGACAGTAAGGATTATCATGAAAAAGTGGTAAAGAACTGTGAGCAGATGTTGGGCATCCTTAATCCGCAGATAGCCAAGGAAAAGGCGCAAGAACAGAGAATCGGTAACCTTGAAGCCGATGTGAGCGGCATGAAAGGCACGCTGTCGAACATTGAGACTATGCTGCAAAGAGCCTTGAACAAGAAGTCGAACGGAAACACTTAATACTGAACATTATGTATATGATTGAGATTACAGAAAACAAGTTCGATGAGCTTGTTGAGAATGCCGAGAAAATGCTTAAATACGGTGGAAAAGTCATGTCGTGCCTTGAAGACATGAGACGTGGCGAAGGTCGTATGGGTGAGCGTTCTCCTATGCCGGACTATCGAGACATGGGACGTGACGAGCGCAGACGCTATGAGCGTGGCATGGACTACGACGATGAAGGACGTTACGGAGAGCGTTATGGTGGCGGATATCATGGAGGTGGCAGACGCTACTAAGTAATAACCGACAGGTAGGGAATACTGTTTCCTTACCTGTCTTAACAAGAAATACTATGGGAAGATGTAGAATACCTTTAGATGTATATGACATGAAACCAGAAGGAATGATAGCTTACCTCAGATACAACGGCTATCACTTCAACAAAAAAATGTGTGAATGGGCTGTTAGTCATATGCGTAAAATCAACAAAGCAAGCGGCAAGGAAGAACCGATAGAACCTATTAACAAGGACAAGGTCGAGGAGTTGATGCAGTCAAATAATCTAACGCTTGATAACCTTGTCGGCTACGACCATGTGTACGTTGCTAATATGTGTAAGGCTGACTTCTGGGGTAAGTCGATAAAAGACGAGGAGAGTTTAGCACATTATATAAAAGACACGGTTGACGATGTAGATCAGAAGGATGGTTTTGTATTCAACCGCTTCTATGCTGACTGTTGCCACAATGGTATGCCTATTCCTTGGGAAGATTTGCTATGATAAGGCGTGAGATTCACTTGGGACAGTACAGATGGAGTGTTATGTGCTTCATCGGGTATACTGCCGATGATACTGATGAGATATGTTATGCATTAGAGGTTATAGGCTGCAACGGCCATGCCCTTGAATCGGCAAGCAAACATCTATCATTAGCGAGTGAAGAGAGAGGACTAACCTACTCCAACGTAGGAACAAGAGAAAGTGTTGTCGCAGTTGGCGCATCTGACAACAAAGGAAACTTGGTAAACACCATAGGACATGAGCTTCTGCATGTAGTTGCGCACATCTGCGACAATGATAACATAACGATGCAAAGTGAAGAGCCGTGTTACATAATGGGCGAGCTTTGTGAACAATTATTCAATTCCATAAAATAAAGAGATACAACAATTTAAACCTATTGCATTATGACAAACTTATTTGATGATGTTTATGCTTGCAAGAACGAACAGGCAAAGAATAATGCTATTGCAGCAATCGCAACCGTGCTCAACAAGTGTTTGAGCATTGACGAAAAGACAGCCTTAAAGGCTTCTATCCGCGAGGCTATCATGGGCAATCATTTTGATGCAAGCAGCGCAAAGGAGAGTATATCTCGTATGTATTACGCCACAACTGACGGATGCACCATTCACGCACCATTCGTGTCAGAACGCGAGTGCGTTGAGTTGTACGAGGAATGCAAGGCGCAAATCAAGGGCTACAACTTGTACGACTTTGCAGTTGTGCTCAACAATATCATTGCCGATTACCACAACTTACTTTACTCCTGGTGGCCGAACGAAGATTGGTGCGTGATGCTGATAAAGTTCAGCGAGCTTGCCGTCAACTGGCTCAATGACGACGACACGCCATTCAAAGACGAGAAGGCTTGGAAGGTATTAGGTGATAAATAAGAAGGCGCGTTACACATTCGTAACGCAACAAAAGCAAAGAGGAGGTTAATGTAAACTAACCTCCTCGTTCTTTGTGATGTGCTTATTTACGAGTCGTAAATGGCTCTGCGTCCGTCTTTTTTCTGTAGTTCATATTATTTTAATTTAAATGTTTATAAAATCGAATTTCAAGCCCCTTGTGGCGCAATAAACAGGCTTGCCGACCTGTTGTGCCACTGCCTTGCGAAAAGCCTCACTGTTGCCGTTGTTTGCCGATATATGAATAAGTACCACGGCCTTTGTCTTACTTGTATTGCAAGCCTTTAAACAGCCAATGCACCTCTCAAGGCTCATGTGCGTAGCCTTGGCGCGTATGCCGACCTTTCGGGGAATAATGCCGTTCTTTATGCTGTTGTCTACCAGTTCGTCGGTATGGTTGCACTCAATGAAAATGTAGTCCAAAGGAAAATCGAACTTGTATTTTACGTGGTGCGTGTCAGTCAAAAACAGTATCGTTCCCATTTCCTTATGATAGATTATAAAACCACACGGCTCTTTGGTGTCATGCTCCGTATCAAAAGCTTTTACAACAAAATTGCCGACCATAAACTCACGAAACATCGGAATTGTGCAGTAATGGAATGTATCAGGCTCAATACCCTTTTCTTCGAGTGTTCCTCGTGTAGCGTAGACATTGAAAGCCTTTGCATACTGAATAAGAAACCCTGCATGGTCGCCGTGGCTATGGGTGACAAGACAGCCATTTACCTTGCCGACATTCCCATGCAATGCTTCAACGGCATATTTGTAGTTTATGCCACATTCTATAATGAGGGCTTCGTGGTCGTTCTGAATTACATAACCATTACCAGAGCTGCCACTTCCTAAAGTTGTTATATTCATTTGTCTATATACATTATTAATAATAGGGGAGCAGGAAAACTCCCACCCCCCTACCTTGATAGTTATTGAAGATTTGAAGCGTTACGGCTGCTGAAACATATTGGGCAGTTCCTGCTTGCCCATCGGCTGCGGTTTGCTTGCTGCTGTCTGAGTTTTTTTGTTCTCGGGCTTGATTGTGTCTTTGCTTGGCTCTTCTTCCGTTGCGTTTCCGCTTGTATTCATGTCCATTGACTGAGTGTTGGCTTCTTTTTGCTCTTTCTCTTGTGCCTGAGCAAGCTTCTCTTCTGCGGAAAGTTGGTCAACAGCTGTATTGACAACAGGAATTTCCTCGTAATCAGCATCTTCTGCCTCGTCTTTTGTCTGAAAGCCCATCATGATACCAGGTTCGGTGGTTCTGATAAACCATGAAGCAGAACGATAACGAAGCATCAATTCTGGGATGTTTCTCCATTTTGGATTGCGGGCATACCAACCTTCATCCTTTGCCATTTGAATTGTTACGACAGGACCTTTTTTTAATTCTCCTGTCTTTAATTCGATAGCGTATGCATACATACCCCAATCGTCTTTACCTTTTTCGCCAACTTCTGAATAACTAAGCGTAGAATATTTTCCTGTTGCATTAAAGCAAGCGATAGCAAACTTTGCTTCAAAGGTCGGCGTACCATTCACGGCTACGAGGTTTTGTAGAACCATTAAAGGATCGGCATTCATACGAATAGCCATATTAAGACCTATCATACAATTTCCAATATTACCTTTGTAGGCATCTGGAACAAAGGAAGATGAAGCAAGCACTTTTGCCATTCTCTGTCCTATTTCAAAACCTTCGATAGAACCGAAAATATTAATACTTTTTTGTGGCTGTATTACTGCCAAATTTTTTGTTTCTCCCATAATTTTAATTTTTATATAAAACCCTTTTGTTTTTATTTACAAGTTGTTATACATTTTCCATTTTAAATGGTTCTCCATACTTACATTGTAGGTAGATAACCTGTTGCACTGATGGCAGCGCATTTTCCACTGACTCCTTGCGGTCAACAAATAGAGGCACATATATGTCCTTTGCCTTGCTTATGCCGTTGATTATGTCTATGCCCATGTTGATAACCGTACCGTCGTTGGTATTGTTGTAATCAACACCATTGCGGTCAATAGCAGTGCATATATCCTTTTCGTCGTCGTTGGTTATGTTCTGTTCGTAGAACTTCCAACGTATGAGTGAGAAATAAGAGTTAACCTTGCTTTCTACAATCGAGATTTTCGCTTTTTCGTACTCTTTTATTTGCCTAATAGCCTCATTGCAATCAGCTACTATTTGTGCAAGCTCTCGTGAGCGCTTGTCAAGCTTTACTTTTTCGTCTTCGATACGTTTGTTTGTATCACGGCCCGACAAACGTTTTATAAGCTCGTCACGTTTGGCAGTAAGTTCTTTCTTCTTTCGTTTGCTCTCTTCCACAGTTGCATCAACAACAGGCTTTGGTTCTGTTGCTTTTATGGCGTTTATCTCTTTTATAGTCTCAGCATATTCTGCTGATGTCTCCCACGTCTGTGTCTGTATTTCTGAACGTTTTCGCACCAAGGCATTGTATGTTTCTTGTTTAGCGGCAACATCTTTCTTGTCTGTGTTGGCTGTTACTTGTTCATATGTATTAATACAGCCTTTTATTACTGTTATTTGCCCATGCTTTTCAGTTGCCTTGTTCTGTATTTCCATGAGCTTAGAAGCCTTGTTTGTATTGTACTCACTTACGGCGTTAGCATATTCCTGCTCCTTCATTTCGTCCGTATAAGGACGACCACAAACGGGACAAATATCTGTTTGGGCGTAGCTAAATTCCTTTTCGTTAACATCTTTCCATTGTTGCATTAAATCGTTAAACTCATTGGTTAGCGTTGCAAGTTTAGCCTTATTCTGGATATTTGCATCAAGGTTTGTTTTCTGTGATGCTGTAGCGGTGCGCAAGGCCTCAGACGCTTCGCTTACTTGCTTGAATATACTATCAACCTCCGCAAAGTGTGCTTTTGTCCATGCTTTGTGAGCTGTCTGATTTTTAGTTTCCTGTTCAGCAATACGTTTTTTATATTCTTGCATTTCCAAGCTTTCGGTTACAACACCTTGCAAGTTTTCCTCAATATTGGCAATTTGTGCGTCAACTGCCACTTTTTCCGATTCAAGCATATCAAAATCTTCATTGACCTTTAAAGTGTCCTGTGCTTGTACTTTTGCCGGTATAAGCTGTAATTCGTCATTAGCTTTCTTGCGTGTCGTTTTTTGCTGTGTGAGCATTTCAGCAATTTCTTTCTTTTCTGTATACACTCCTTTGTAGACTAAAGGATAGTCTTGCATTAGCTCTTCCTCGTTAATATCACAAGCCAATGACATGAGGATTTTTCTGCGCACATCGACTTTATATGTCCAAAACAGGCTTATATTTGATAACATAAACCAGTCCTCAAAGTTGCACAGAGAATTTAGCTTTTCTTTAAACTGTGACACCGAATAAGGCACATCATCAACGAGACGTGATTGTGTCGTACCCATAAACTTCTCGTCTGCTGTGTCCTTGCCTTTCCAACGCTCAGTCAAACGACGTTCTATCTTTATGTCTCGCTCGTCATTGTAATTTATGACAACTACCACAGATGTTTCGAGCTTGTGGATAATGTTGTTGTTACAATCCAATGTTTGTACTATAGTGTCCGGACGGCTTGTAACACCAAACAAACACCATAAATAAGCATCGTAAATTGTAGTTTTGCCCGTCTCGTTTCCTCCGCTTATTAATACATTATGAGCAAAACTAAGAGTCTTGTACCGCTCCTTTTTGAAATTTTGAAGCGTTATTGATTTAATCTCAATTTTCATTGTTTATTTATTTTACGTTAAACTTGCGCTTTCGCGATTCTTTCAAATACTGTTGCATCGGTAAAGGTTGATTGTCAAGTTCATTTTCTTCACAATACTTTAACCAAGCATTTATACCTGTTTTCCCTTCTTTTATAAGCTTTTGTTCTTCTTGCAAACATTTATTATAATACTCATCTTCAATTTCTGCTCGCTTGTTAATAACCTCACCATCAAAAATGCGGACGGCTTGCATTATTACTTGCGGATTAAAAGATTTACCAACATAAAGCACCCCATATGCGCCTCCTATAAAAGACTCAAAAAAGAATGTAAGTTCGGTTGGTGTAAGATAAAAATATTTACTTCTTATTTGCCTCGCTATTATAACTACTTGCATTTTGCTTGCTACGTCATATGCGCCGCAGAACCTTAACACGTCAACAAGCTGTGTTCTTAGCCATAAATTTGTAACTTCGCTTTTGCTCTTCGCATCAATCGCACTTAAAGATAAGTTTTCAGCCATTATTGCATCCGTTAAAGAAGAAATGGCTTCTTTTCGTTGACTTATCAGCGGATATCTTTCGAGCATTCGCGTTAACAAATCATTCGGCGCTAAGGATGTCTGCTGTTTTTGTTGCAAATGCAATTGCTTGTTTTCGTTCTCCATAAGGATCTATTATTTCATCTTGCCAACAATGACCATTAAGATATGTAAAAGGGTCTTTTTGATATTGTTTATCTGACACCGATTGTACATAAGCAGGAGTAGCAGCAATGCAAGCTTGTCTGTCTTTTTTGGATAGACGTGCCCAACGTTTTGCACATTTATCTTTGCCGCGTTTCTTATTGTAAAGTTGCCACCAATACTCAAACTCTTCGTTTATTTCGGTTACTGATTGAGGCATAATTACCTCATAACCATGTTGTTGTAACAAATATATTGCCTGTTGTATCTCCTTATCCATTGCTAACTGTTTTAAATATATTCACCTCCCCAAAAGCGCATTATCTCAGAGCCGAGAATAACACGTTGTCCGTTTGGGCGAATCATACATGATATAACCTTATTTTCCATATAGCGATACACTGTTGTAATGCTTACGCCAAGCTTAGTCGCTGCTTCTTTGACTGTATAGCGACCTTTAGGTGTGACATCAGGGGCATTATTAACCATTGTTTCTTTTTTTATTCCGCCGCAATATGCCATAAATCGCAGCTTCTGTTGTATACGCAAAATCGACCATTACCTTCCGCACGGCTTCCGATTTCATAAATCCGTGCTCTGTGTAGTATGCGACTTTCTCGCAAACTGCTCGTTCTTTGTCTACTTGACTTAATATTACCATTTTTTAACTTTCATTTTATATATAAATTAATATATTATTAATACCTTTGTATCGTGATTAGCGTTATGCTATTTTCACAACGCAAAATTAATAAATAATTCTTAGCTATCCTAAGAAACTATTATTTTTTATATTATTTTAAACCTTTTATATGAGTACATTAGTAGAAAGAGCTAAAGAAGCAGCACGTTACTATCATATGTCACTTGTAAAGTGGCAAGAGTCAATGGGCTTAAGCAATGCACATTTTTATAATTGTCAGGGCATATCAAGAAAACTTAGTAGGGTGATAGAAGAAATGTATCCTGAAATAAATATAGAATGGCTGTCAACTGGCAATAGCGTTATGTTGAATAGTGACGTAAAAAGAAAACCAACTGGGTATACTGTACCTTTATTGCCTATTGCAGCGCAAGGTGGAACGCCTGATAATTTTGAAAGTCAAATTGAGAGTTACAAATGCGAGCAAGTAATATCTCCTGTTCAGGGCGTTACTTTGGCTCTCACGGTAAACGGAGACAGCATGTCCCCGGAATACCCTAACGGTTGTAAAATCTTTGTTCAGCGCATAAACGAGGCGTCTTATATAGAATGGGGCTGCACCTATGTCCTTGACACATCTAATGGAGCTATTGTAAAAAATGTATTCCCTGTAAAGGACGATGCGACAAAGGTTATATGTCGCTCCGTAAATCCAAATTATGCAGACTTTATCGTTGACACCTCAGATATTAGAGGATGGTATCGTGTGCGCTGTTGTATCACCATCAAATAATATAAAAAACAAAAAAACAAGCAAATTTCATGCAAATGGCATTTGTATTTACGTATAACACGCTGTAACACAAAGCCTTGTGTCATTAAACATTTATAATATATACATATATATCATACTATACTACACCCATATACACATATATAATAT